>Ga0056128_1003829_pt1 | contig 18660 bp, 7 predicted proteins | sample WorMetLIZISLAND2_FD_71113 | JGI IMG/M metagenome (GOLD analysis project Ga0056128, IMG submission 71113) | Marine gutless worms symbiont microbial communities from Max Planck institute for Marine Microbiology, Germany - Olavius geniculatus... ... | reverse complement strand
GGCCAAAAATCGCAAATTTTGACCACCCCCCTCTCATTTAGCGCCCTCATTCGGGGTGACCCCCTTCGAATTTATGAAAAAGCTTTACGGTTCCTGAAACTAGAGTCTTCCAGGCAGCCGCTGGTGAAGATTTGAAGATCCTAGCTTGGACCGTTTTTACCTGATCCACCCGTGTGACAGACAGATGGACGGACAGACGGACGGACAGAATTGCGATGGCTAAGACGCGCTGAAAGCATAGCTGCTTTCGCGCGTAAAAACTAAACACGAGGCGCAGCAATCGCTAGAGAAGACTCGCTGCAGCCTACACAGTTTTTGTTGCAGTACTGACTTTCAAGGTCATCAAAGGTCAAGAATTTTCATGAAATTTAAAAGCCAATATGCGACTTTCTATTAGTGATCAACCTAGGCCCTATTTCGTACCGTTTAGCCACAATACATCCGTGACGAACAGACAGACAACAGACAGGCGACAATCGTACCATAGACGCGCTATATAGCATAGCTGTAGCGCGCCAAAAATGTTTTAGCAGCTAGAAATATAAACCCCAAATTGAATAGGCCTAACGCTCATGCCCATGCAGTGTTAGGTTTACCTCGAGATGCGTGAAAATACCGCAAACTAGCTGCTAAGTTAAATTACCGGAACTCACGAAGGAAACTTACAAAATTACGGGGTGTTCCAAATGGATTTAGAAAGGAATAAAGAGTAAAGGGGTGAACCTCAGTACTGAGAAGGGTGAGTATGCTATTGACTGATAAACTGATCAATGTGGCGGACACATTGCATCTAAGGGAACGTTTCCGATTGACCGCCAGCTCGAGGTCATCAAGAGCGAGAGAGATAGGGCCTACAACAAAATGCACGATGGGCTGATCTGATGTAACCAATAATCAGTTACATTACTTTCAGTTGTAGCTAAATTGTTGTCCGTATCTGGATGGCATGCATAGGCCTAATTGTCGTTTTCTACCAACGTTACGGTAGCCTACTTAACTATAATACGACAGTAATACGCGATAACGTTGTGAAGTTAAAACTTGGCGATTAAGGAATCCGGACCTTAAAACCCGTCTTTTAAAATCTGAATGGTTGGTCCATGTACCCGCCCGTAAAATTTCATCGCAATCCATTCATAGCTTGCTAAAAAATAACAAGAAATTTGAGCTAATGCTCACGAGACGCGCGAAAGCCTATAGCAGTTTCGGTTCAGTAGTTTAGCTGAAAATTGGGGTGTTCACGTTAAGTTAATATACAAATATTAAATTCTGTATCTGGATCGCATAACGATAGTTCCGTGGCGCCACCTTGTGAATGATATAGACTTGTGTCGCAGCCCGAAATCGCCAAAAAATCCATAAAAACTCTATTTTAGCGTTCAAGGTCATTTAACTTGGGCATGCTACATATCACAACAAGCAATAGTGACGAGCTTTTCAGTCTTTTCAACATTGATGATTTTGAAAGACCCTAAATTTCCGAAGTAAGGAGTTTTTATTGATTTTTGCGATTTTCGGCTGCAGCGCACACTCCAAGAATGAACTGCGACAAAATCGCTGAAGATAGACTGATAGTTTGCGAACTGGAACTGCTATGAACTTTCGCGCGTCTCGCAAGCATTAGCTCAATTTTTTTGTTTTATTAGGATATGTGGTATCCATATTTTACAGTTTGTTCTTATCAAAGTCCATGATAACTTTCGAACTTCGAAATAGTCCAATGTTGTGAATACACGAGACGATCGCGCCTCGGCGATCGTCGCCGCGACCCGTTGTCTGTATACGACGTACTGAATACACAAGGAAACGGTCGCGGCGACAGACTGAAGATCAGCGATCGCCACATCGATCACCCGTATTAAACATGTTCAACTCGAGCGATCAGTTGTCGCGACTATGCGTATGTAGTGAATACACGAAGCGACTATCGTGGCGATCGTCGCGGCGATCGCCACGATTCGTCACCGCGACGATCGCCTCGTGTATTCACCACACAAATGACGTACAAATGGACAAATGTCAGACTCTGTCACGTAGTCGACAAAGGTAATTATTATTAATTATTGTTATTGTTGTTGTTGTTGCCTTTGTTGTTGCTGCTGCTCTTAGTCGAGACTCAAGATGTCTGCCATTATATCCGATTTTGTTGTGAATTACATTAAAATCGCCGCATACACAACGCAAGGCATGCGTACTGTAGGCTACAACCAATTCACCTACGCGCTGACCCGAAGACGAATAATATTATGATATGAAGACGTTAAGCGTCCACGAGTCAACCTGCACCGAGTCTTAACCGCAGCCAGTCGACCGACGACGATGAACTCTGGGGAACATAACGTAACGTAACGGTCGATTTTACGCATCCCTACCGAGTCGCTGTCGTAAACGGCTTTGCTGACTGAGCACGTTCGACAGTCTGACTTTGAACGCTTTATTTGCGCAGTAAAGCTATTCCCCAGCTTAAGAAATTGTGAGTCGGCGGAGCGGGCGAGCAGTAGTAAGTAGTCGTGACAGAGTTATTACACGCTACGGCGCGGGGTGTCGGTCGGTCGCGAATAATCTACGCTGCCGCGATTTTTGCGCCTGAGCAGTTTTCCGCCGCCGTTCAGATGTCCTAAACGTAACGAGACAGCTGGTGGCTTTGGCCACTTACTGCGATTTCTCCTCCTGGTAGTACTGATAACGGTAAAAAAAATCCGTCTTATTTGACAGGGCGTCGTAGATGCTTCTGAAAGCAAGGGTGGAATGAAATTAACTAGAATAAAAAAAACCAAGCTGCCGCTAGGGAAGACGCGCTACAGCCTATACAGTTCCTGTTGCAGTACTGACCTTCAAGGTCATGCAAGGTCATTGAATTTCATTTTATTTGAAAGTTTAAATGCCACTTCCTATTAGTGATCAATAGCAGCCTAGGCCTATCTCTCACCGTTTCCGAGATATATGGCCAGTTTTCTATCGTAAAACGCTTATTGTCCCCCAATGAGCCCCAAATATAAAAAAATTAATGTTTTCCTTGCACTACATTTCTTAAATTTTGTACGCAGACAGTCTCGACACAGGGCTAATTATTCGTGTGAAAGGTGCTTTTTTTCTACGATCCAACACTTAACCACAGTGCATTCGTCACTATCAGACGACAGACAGACATACGACAATCGTGCCACTGACGTTTACATCACAGCTGTAGCGCCTACCTGTAGCTGTAGCGCCTGTGTCAACCTAGTGCCGAAATATTATGTGGCTGTCCGCTTAGAGCGACGAAACCTGGCCCCTGACCTTTAATTCGTTGTCAAACTGTCACATGAATTGGTCTTGTTTGCAGAAAGTTTACACCAACTATCGTTTTTTACGTTTATGGTTTTCACGTTTGGAGCTTAAAGGAAGACACACAAAGAGACGGACGGACGGGCGGACGGGCAGGACCTGTAATGCGGTTTATAAAAACTATTAACCATATGTACTCACATTTGCAGTTACTGTGACTTCAAGTGCAAATTAACACAGTAAAAGCTCTGTGTGCCCGTATTTGTGCTAATTCGACATTTTGTTGCCTGTAGATAGTTTTTTTATCAGACGACGCTGTGCAGTCTGCATGCAAGAATAGTAGATCTACACTTGCAATGCATGCCGTAGCAATGCTGTCTATTTATCACATTTTACACCTATATTGACGTATGTCTGCATAAAATGTTTTTGCAATTTCTTGTCTAGCTGTGTTGCCTTGTAGTAAATAAAGATTACTAATTTATTAGCTTGGCGCCTTTGTGCTATTTTTCGTGACAAAATTCGACGGTATCATCTTCGCTGTAAGTGACAAATACAGCACGATGGGGTATAAAAATTTATGATGCCTTACAACAGCAAATTAGCTGTAGGCTATCTAAAAACAGTACAAGCTCAAAGTACCGCAATAAAAAGTAGGGACTGAAATTACATGTGACTTTAGACAGCAATCGCTCATCATCCTAACCTACATGGCACATATAACAAGTTATCATTTTCTTGTCGCGTGTAATTTTTACACCATCCCTATATACCACGTTCGCTAAATACGAAGAATTTTTCCTATATTTGTCATTAATTACGAGTGACCTTGAGTGACTTTAAACGCCATTTTACATAAGCTTAACCTCTAGCAAGTTTTTCTAAATGCAATATTAATACAAATAAATGTACATTGTTACAAGCTACAGTCGGAAATGTCGGGGATACTTTTTTGAGACACAGTGTAATATATTAGTCAACAAGTGCTTACTGATAAACAGGCTAGGCGTTAGCGAATTTAGCTGTCATAATGTAACTGAAAGAGAGTACGACGTATATGCGAGTTCATTTATGCAAAAAAGTCGCAATATTAAAAATACGCAATGCAGGGATGTTACAACACCGTATGTACCCAGCATTAAGACTTATGCCTTTTTATCTTTTGTCTTGTCACGAGGAAAATTTCGTACGCAAGAGAATTATAAAGGCTTTGCGAGTGGGGCCTAAATGTCTTAGCCTTTCTTGTGCCCCACGCGATACAAATGCCAAGCCAAAGCTTGCGCTGAAGAAAGTGCTGATAATGCAGAAACCGTAAAAGCTCGCTCCAAAAGTCGCGTCTGCCAGACAGATAATCTTCCAGTTTGACTCTTCACATCGACTAATCTGTTGTCGTATTTAATTACCGTATTATCGTTGAGAACAAACGCAGAGGAGGCAATGCAATACAAGGCTATAGGCATACATTAAGATATGTCACAGTTAACTTGGCAAAGTGGCGCACAGTCAAATAAGTAAGTAAGTAAATAAGTAAATGATTTATAAAGCGTCAAAGTCTCGGAAAGAATCAGGGCGCATAACACGGTGCAAATAGGCCTATCGTACCTCAGTGCCGGCAATTGATCAAAATATTTAATTACTTTTAAATAACTAAAAAATTTAATGTTTAAAATTATAGTTAATTGGCAAATTTGCTTGCCAAAACAATATAACAAATATTAATTTATACGGCGTTTTTTCAATAACTTCTCAAGCCACACTCTTTGTTTTTATTCATGAAGAGCTGTTCGGTATGAGCTTAACAAAATAAAACACGACCAAAATTCGGGCAAGAAAAACATACAAGTAATACCAAACGGTGATAAGTAATTAATATAGCTTGTCAGTGCTGTGAATTGTATTTGTAAATTATTGTAAATTTGACACGAATCAGATAACGCTGACGCCAGTGGTCCGATTTCTGCTCGTATAGACAGCATAAGTGAGGTCAACTTTAAGGCGCGTATACGAAGCGAACGCGATGAAATTGACTGAACTGCATTGACATTGCGGTTCAGTTCAATTCAATTCTGTCGCACTGTACACGCCTTTACAAACACAAGCCAGGCGCTGGTCAACTGCCAGTCGGTCGCAGCACGTCGATCGGCGTGGCCAGTGAGTGACATTGTGATGTGACGTTAGGCACTCGTCAAGATCAAACCATGTGCTCAGTCAGACGTTTCGTCGATTGCAAACAGTCTCAGCGTGTCACTGACGCTGATCCACTATATTTCGCCACGTGTAGGCGCCTCTACACCGTACAAATCTTCGAGCAATATTGCTCCGTCGCGAAAGTGAACGGATTTTTATTTTCAGCTATTCACGCAGGTGTAAATTTGGTATAATTTGTAACCTAAGTTGTATTTTGACTGCTTTTAAATGTCTTTTGCCCAAACTTTGCAGCTGTACAGACTCGTAGCCAAATTTTACAAAGAGCATTTTGTCACCGACGTCACACGGCTGGTCAAAGCACGTCAGACTCGAAGCTCGTGTGCATCTGTCCGTACGCAGGAAGGCAGTGATGCGATAAACGCAGACCTGTCCTCCAAGGCTGCACTGACTTTCACGTCACTCGACGATGACTGACAGTACATTTTTCACTGCGACTAACGCCGTCGACGACAAACGACGAATCACGGTAACGGCCCGCCATGCATAGCCAGAGGTAGACATACCCCTTTTGTCAGGGGTTCTCCGATAGCGGATTCAGACGGCAGAATGAGGAAGACTGTAGGAATAGGTTAGAAATAGTTAGCGACAGGTTCGGGGATAGGGACAACATGCTGGTTATGGCTGACTCCCACTTACAACGCCGTGGTCACAGAGATAATACTCGACAGTTGAATGGTGCTGCCTGTCAGCTGATAGTCTCCAGTCTCGACGTGTGACGACAAGGTCCGTCGTGTTACCGTCAGTGTGTCGCCTGTATGGCTGCATGACGACATTCGCTTCTTGAACGAAGCTGATCGTCACCATCTTTGCTCGTCCGCCACCATGACAATTATCGTTGCTTCCAGCGGCGTCGGCGGTCAAAAAAGTGGGCGAGACAGAAAGTTGCAATTTTTGACAGACACTGCAAATTTACGATCGAGAAAATTCTTTGTGCTCAAAATTTCAATTTTGTTTCCAAATTTCTCCGATATGAAGATTTTAGCCCAGAATTTTGTATTTTAGACGTAAATTTTGTTACAAGAATACTGTTTTACGATAAATTTCGGACAGCAAAAAATTTAGGGTGTGCAGTTGCTCCCTAGCGGACCCCCCGCCTGCCATGACGTCACTGCGCTGTAGAAATAGTCTTACGAACATACTTATTTACCTCGCGTTGGTCAACGAGTTTGCTTTAGAACGTTTTGAAATGACGCACTTAAGTCAAGCAGTTAGAATATCCAGCTTTTCAGACGTTAAGAAAATCAAAAACCTCAAAAAATTATGCATAAGCTTATTTCGCACGAACACGGCTTGACCTAATTTATCGCAAGGCATAGACCGCGGAACCGCCAAACCCCCAGACCCCCGTTATAGGCTCGCATTACCGCGCTCGCTATGGGGCCGTGCCCTCTCCAGATATTGCCGGCTAGAATTGCCACTGGTTCAGAGACTTAAGCTTAGTGTTAATAATCGTAGACACTTTGGTGACGTCACATCTGATGGCAGTGTGTTCCAAGTTTTTGCTGCAGCGACGGGCAACGCTCTTCGTCTCGCCGATGTGGATTGTAGAGTGCTACAGCCAGTGACAAGTTCGATGATGAACAAACTAAACGAAGGCGTTGTCGACCAGGAAGTTTAACGATAGAGCGTAAGCCAGGTAGGCCGGCGCCATGGACTCACTGGTTTATACGCTAATCACTCCGGCGCATGAAGCCAATACAGACGGTAATTAATATTGCAGCTGTTTGATGCTTCAAAGATGCAGCAAAGAGCAAAATGCGAGTAACTAGGCCATTGCAATTTTTGGTGACTTAAGCCTACCATTTCAGCTTCAAACCTGTGCAGACTGTGCAACGTTCCATGATCGCCTCGGCGCCAAAATATTTGCACAATTTTGCTAACTGAAGTCTAAAATCGTCAAAATTTGTGTATCAATTCACAAACCATAGGGAAGACGCGCTTGGCCTAGGCTACAGTTGCTGTTGCAGTGCTGACCTGCAAAGTCATCCAAGATCGATGATTTTTATTTTACCTGAAAGGGCCATATGCGATTTCCTATTAGTGATCAATATCAACCTTGGCCTTATCTCGCATTGTTTAGCCACAATACAACCGTGACTCACAGACGAACGGACGGACAACAGACGCATCGTGCATATGTAGCGCGAGCTGTAGCGCGTCAAAAAGGAGTTTGCTTCTGGGGAACAAAGTTTCATTCCACAGACCGTATATGGCTAGTTGGCGTATAAAAGTAGGAGAAGATGGTACGATGGCCACATTGGCGAGACAACACAAATGTCTGGTTTTCTCTGTGTTTGAATTGTAAAAAATTAGCTGAGGGGTTGAACTTTTCGACGGTGGGAGCCCGACTAAAATTGTGATGTAAATCGTACGTATATAATATATAGTTGACCCCCAGTACATAATTTGACGGTGACAGTTGGGCGGTTCAACCCCCTCAACTCCCCTGGCAATTCAAACACTGGTTTTTCTGTGTTTGTTGATTTCAGAAAAGTTAGCAAATTTGCCGCTTCCATTGAACGTTCAAAAGGTAAAATGTTTCAGCTTTAGGGGTTTTACCTCCTGACCCCCTGAGCAGGGGCTCTGCCCCTGGACCCCGCTGGGGGCTACGTCCCCAGACCTCCGTTATAGGCTCCGCGCTCGCCATAACTTGCCCTCCACTTTCAAATACCTTCCGCGGTCTCTTTCGCAACGCTAGCCAATATAAAAGTGGACTTTCAGTGAAAATTTAAAACAAGTTAGTAGGCTACTGCAAACGCATAGCTAAGTGGACGTCTGCATCACAGCGATGAACTGTGGCAACGTCTTTGCATGTTTGTTTTACGCCTCCGTTGGGAAACTGACGGCGCATTCCACGAACAGTGATTCCGTACTGTGATCGACTGAAATAAAAGTCAAGCAAACTGAGCGAGAGTTTATGACACAAACATTAACCAGTATATCCAGTGATCTGCGAGTTCACGGCTATAGGATGAGGCTGCCTTGCAGTTGATAGATTAATGATCATCCATCCTACGCTGAAGTGTCTTTGATCGAAGCCTGGCACTGCAGACTGGCACTCCAGAGAACGTAGGCTACGGACGAACAGGTCATTAGTCTCTCCGTATACGGTGCGCTACGCACGGTTAGTTCTGCTGTTGGCCACCCACGTCGTCTGCAGACCACCCGCATGCACTGCTGCAGCGCGTCTCATGAAGGCGCAGACTGCCGCCACACACGCGCCGATCACCATTTGTCAACGTGCTTTAGTCGCAGAATACTTTGTGTATGTTCCTCGTTCGATCTGTATACGAACATACAGGTAAGACACGTCGAGTATAATAAGCGATCGTCCGTTCACATGGTGCAAGCAGTGAACAATAACGGCCCTAGACGTTGACGTTTCTAGACGTTCCTGAAATTCTAGATTTTTGTCATCTGTTCATTTTCCTAGTACCATATTTAATTTTGTAGTAATTTATTTTGCGTTTTGTACGTTTTCATTGTCGTGTGTATATTAGCGTAATAAAATGATCGATTAATTGATAAAACTAGAAAAATCTGTTGGTCTAGTGCGGACATAGAAGCCGACATAATTGGGCGGCCGTTCGCCTAAACCTGCGCACCGAACCATTTTAGGCCCTATTGCAGCCTATGACAACTAGTCGACCACAGAATAAAGCATCTTTTTGACGCACAATTTTCTACTTTTGCACGGGCTTACCAGTTATGCATAATTTGCTCAAAATCAACTGTCAGTGTAGAAATTACTGACAAAAATGTCATCATTTCCGATGAACGCTTTGCCTGAAAAGTCAACAGTAATAGGCCTATCATTATTGTAATTCTAGAAGTAGCAAAAAAGTTTGCAATTACGTTGTAAGCTCGAAAAGTGTTTACAAGGCAACCAGAACTAGCAAGCTGTATTTATTGTTCGAACATGTGGCAGATTCATTAAAATTCCAACGGCAAAACTTGAAACTACCACGGCGATCTCGAGGAAACTGACTGCACACAATGTGTCTTAGTAGGAAATCACAGGGGCAATTTCCAGGGGCGTATATAAATGAGACGCGCACGGCGCCCCCACCCCCCTAAATTTGGCGAATAGCCTGGAATAAGCACGGCACAGATAATGCGACAATTCTGCGTACAACTGCTCAAATTTTTTTTCTGCTGGCTTCGCTCGCTGATTACTTGTAACACCTACTTTTAAATTTGTAGCGCCGTGCACCGCCCTCATTTGCCTTTAATGTTTAAACTGCACTAAACTTGGTCAGTTTAAGTGTAAAAATAATAATTATTTCCACCAGATCTCATATTTTGATGCTATAATGCACTAAATTTGACTTCGGCTGGGGCTCTCTAGAGGGGAGCTCATAGTGCTCCCCTATATTCCCAAACTAAAAATTTCGTGTCTCACTTCTAAAGGAAAGGAAAGTAGGGAAAAGATAGGGAAAAGACCGCTAAGAGGGAAAAAGAGAGGGTGCAAAGAAAAGGGAGAAACGGAAAAGAGATAAAAGTAAGGGAAGAAAAAGGCAAAGGAAAAAAAAGAACTTTCCCTCAAGAAAATTTTTCGCGAAAAATTATGCTATTATACGCAAAAAAGCTTCAGCTTTGGGGGGACATTGTCCCCTGAAGCCCTACCGAGGTTTTGCCCCTGGACCCAACTGGGGGACTTCCGTCCCCAGACTCTCACTTCATGCCCCTAACTTGAAATTCTGAATACGCCCCTGATTTCCCCACATAGATGTCAGCTTGTCGGATTTTTTAAAATCTAAAAATACAACATTTAGGGCTAAAATATCCGACTTAGAGGAAAAATTGTAAAATTTCAAGCACCGTTTGTCGGAACTTTGCAGTTGTCTGAGGAAAATTGCTACTTCCTGCCCCAGTCTTTACACCATGCGTTCTTAAGCTATGACGCCGCTGAAGCAATTGCTTATCGACCCACAAACAATGCAGCCGTTTTAGACGCTAATCTTTTCCAGGCTGTTCGTCGTTGTCGCAGTCAACTGGCGACATTTTTATCGACACCATAATCGAAAATCACAGATTTGCCGTAGGAATTTAGATGCTTTCCGTCGCTGTTGCAGATAATATCTAATTAATTGCGGTTTTGCAGCTGTTATGTCCCATAATTCGCTATTTCAGGTTGTCGGTTGCTTTTGCAGTCACTTGCCGACGCCGACCCTTTTTCAAGCTCTAAGATGGTCGCAAGCCTAAGCTCCAGATTAGTCATTAAAATTTCATTGACGTCTCAAAAGGTTTCAGAAATCTGAGTGCTTCTCGTTTTCCGATTGTCGGTCATAATTATACACGGTGTGCCAAAAAATGACTCAACTTGTTTTTGTCAGAACTTCGTCAAATCTCCACCAAATTTGATAATTTTTGGCAAACAAATAGCCAAGACGATAGAAATATAAAGGTACATTCATTGTTTACCTCACTTAGTTTGTGTCAATGCACTACCGCGTAAAACGCAGATGCTCTAATTTGTTGCATAATGCTCAGTTGTTGTCTCTGTAAAAGTTTTAACGACTTAATTAAGCACACAAACTAAAATGTGATTTATTCAGCAGAATAATAAGTTTGTGTAACAATTTGCTTTTAAATTATCAGAATTTATGCCCAAAGTGTACACGATGGCTCAGACGTGATGCAGAGGTGTCATTTTTTGAGGAGTAAGCGGGCTGGAGGGGTCTACGGACGCCCCAAGGATTTACGATTTTAGTTTTTTCCCTGTAAATAGTACTCTTAAAACAGTGTTACTGCTGCAAAAACAATACGTTACGCAGGCATAGACCCCGAAGGATCACTGAGACCTCCCCAACGATTAACTGAAATGGCGTCAAAGAACGCCACAGCTGACAGGCTTAACAATCAACTGATCAAAATGCACAGCACTCATTTATAGATAAAATGTGTTTTAAGCTCATCGGTCAGTTATTTTGTTGTCTGCTGTTTACAGCGTAAAATGTTTAATACCACAAAATTATCAAATCCCATGGCGCTTTTTGTGGAATTGATAATGCACAAGTGAGCAATACTGATAGGTTTAATAACAGCGTAATGTAACAAGTTGAAGCATCTGCGTTTTACACGGTAGTGCGTTGACATGAATTATGTGAGGTAGACAATAAGTGTACCTTACATAATTCTATCGCCTTGGCTATATGTGTGCCAAAAATTATCAAATTTAGTAGAAATTTTACGAAGTTCTGACAAAAACAAGTTGGGTCATTTTTTGACACACCCTGTAAATATGAGCTTTCCAATTTGCTTTTGTTGCATTTAAAATATCAAACGAACGGGAGTCAGTTTTCGCCGTTGTAACACCGTATTTAGCGGCGTCGTTGGTTAAAAAAATAGACGGGGCAAGAAGTTGCACTTTTCCGACAAACACTGTGAATTTCCGACAGAGGAGATTGTGGGTGCTCAAAATTTCGAATTTGCCCCTAAAATTTTGATTTTGCCTTTAAATTTACTCAAAACTTGTGTGTATGGCACCAAATTTTGCATTCTTAAACGACAATTTTTGGACAAAAAATTTTCCGACAACTTTCCAACAGCAAAAAAAATGTAGAGTGGTCAGTTGCTCTTTTACCTATCCCCCTGCACCGTGACGCCACTGACTGACATGTCTTCTTGCATATGGCGTTCTTTTTTGCTGGCCGCAGGTGCCGTGTGATGCCAATGATCATATTTTTGACACATATATACATTAGTACTGACCGACTTACTTACTTACTTACTTACTTGCATATTTTGTTTTTATAGCGACGGCGGCATACTCGACGTACGGACGTGACCGGAAAGTTTAATCTTCAACAACCGCACGTCACCGCCGAATGCCAGCACAACGGCAGACTAATCCCAATCAGCAATGCTTGACAGAAGCTTGCCGCAAACAGCGAGCATGGCTAGTAAGAGCGCAGACGTCGAATGTCTACCGGCCTCATTTCTATTGTTCTTCAGCGACTCAGAAGAGGTCTCAACACTTCCCTCGTATTCCTAGAGAAGTGTCTGTGCGTCTGTCATACCATGCTACCCGGCGAACTCCTGTACATAAAAGGAGATCTCAACACTGCCCTCGTATCTGTCCTCTGACTGCTCTCCGCCGGTTAACGTCACTGCTGCCAGCTGGACGCAGGAGGATCTCGACGTCGAGGACCGCCAGCTGCAGTTGCGGCAGATCGTCGTCGGCGTCGTGTTGGCGACGTTCGCAACATTCACGGTCGCCGGCAACGCGCTCGTTATGGCTGCCGTCGCCTGCGAGCCGTGTCTGCGTAAGAACGTCACTCGTGTCTACGTCACTCATGTCTGCGCAACAACGTCACCAATTACTTTATCGTGTCGTTAGCAGTCGCCGATCTCGTCATCGGCGCCGTGGACGTCCTCCTTGATGCAGGTGCACTCGACCTCAGCTCATCATCATCGGCGCTGTGGTGATGCCGTTTAGCATCATGCTCGAAGCCGCCGGCGGTTGGTGGCCGTTCGGCGCTGACTGGTGTGACGTCTGGCACTCGCTAGACGTACTCGCCAGCACGGCGTCCATCCTCAACCTCTCGGTCATTGCGCTGGACCGCTACTGGGCCATCACCGACCCAATCACCTACCCGACGCGAATGTCGGTCGGCCGGGCGGTCGTCTTCATCGGACTGGTCTGGGTCTGCTCGGCGGCGATCAGTTTCCCGGCGATAGCCTGGTGGCGGCACGTAGCCGCCGGTGACGCAGAGATACGGGCGTACACGTGCGCGTTCACCGACGACTCGGCCTATCTCGTCCTGTCGTCGCAACGCAGCTGACGCTACGGACGAAACGCAGCGAATGCAGCGGACGCAACGACCGCGTCTACTTTTGCGTTTTGTGTCATTTGCGTTCTTTGATGACCGAGCCTACCTGGTCCTGTCGTCGTTCGTGTCGTTCTATGCTCCCGTCTCCGTCATTCTCTACACGGCACCAAATGGCCTATTTTGTGCTGATGTGCCGTAAAGAAACGACTCACTTCGTCATCCTCTACGCGTACTACCGCATCTACGCTGCGGCCGCCGCCCAGCTGCGCAGCATCCAGCGCGGCTCCAAGGTGATGGCGATCTCTCGATCGTTGCGTGACGGACTCCTCGACGGCACCGAGATGACGACACTGCGTATCCACCGCGGCGGTGGAGGCAGGTCGTCCTTGATGCCTGCTAGTCAACCAGGTGCGCTTGCCTTCGACTCCAGACAGTCGTCACTCATTTGTGAACCACCCGCTACTATCAGTCACTGTTCCAGTGCTCGTTCCACGCCGGTGCCGCTGCCGCGTCGTTGGAAGACGTTCGCCGTCTGTCGGCAGCGACTGAGTCGCGTCTCGCGCGAGCGCAAGGCAGCTAAGACACTCGGAATCGTCATGGAAGAGATAGAAACTGCTGAAATACTTGCTGAAATACTCGCTGAATTACTAAAATAAGCTACTTGCTCCTCGGGATCGTCATGGGCGTGTTCTGCGCCTGCTGGGTCCCGTTCTTCGTCACCAACCTGCTCTACGGCCTGTGCACGGCACTGGGTGAGACCTATTTCGTGCTGATGTGCCAACAAGAAACTATTCACCCACTCACTCACTCTACGGCCTGTGCCGCTGCGTTCAGCACGCCGATGTTCTGTTCCGAGTCTTTACGTGGCTCGGTTACATCAACTCCGGCATGAACCCGGTCATCTACGCATGCTCACTGCGCGACTTCCGGCGCGCCTTCGCCCGACGTCTCGTCCACACCGGATGTTGTTGCTGCTGTACCGCGGTCCGTCTAACTGCCGGATATAACCACCACCGATCGTCGGCAACGTCGACCAGCTGCGTCCGATACCGCGCAGGTGGTCGCCAGGATAACATATCAGCCAGTTTCGAATGTTCCAATAATTAGTCTTCATACGTCAATGCATCATTCAGAACGAATATGAAACCATTATTACCACTAAGCACATGCGGGTCTAAGCAAATGATGATGATGATGATGGACGAGTGAACTTTAGCGTAGCGTTATGTCCTAAGACTACAAGGACCCGTAACAATAAGCCTAAACAGTGAAGTCACGTATGTAATAAGATGTTCTTAGTCACAGCTGTGAGACCTGGCAAAAAGTTCGGTTTTCAGTCTGCTGCGGAAAACTTGCAACGACAGCGATGACCGGACTGACTCCGGCAAACTGTTCTAGACCGATGCAGCAGTTGCTGGAAAGATGCGGTCGCCAATGGTAGAACGCACAGTGCGTGGAGCGACCAGCGCTGATGTAGTTGAAGAGCGCAGTCGTCGACCTGCGTTGAGGCGTGACGCGCTGAAGATCTGAGGCCAGGTAGCCAGGTGCAGAGACGTGGAGGCAGCGATATACCAGCACTGCCAGCCGAAACGAAATACGTTCTGGCATCCGAAGCCAACGTAACCTGCGCAGTAACGGCTGAATGTGGTCCTGACAACAAGCTTTGAAGATCAGCCGTGCAGTGGCGTTCTGCACAGACTGAAGCTTGTCTATGAGTTGCTGCCGAAGGCCAGCAAGAGTTGCGGAGCCGTAGTCAAACCTGGAAAACACCAGCGCCACGATGAGCGACTGCATCTCGTCGTTTGACACCGATCGACGTATGCTTCGGAGTTGTCGAAGGGCAGCAAAACACTTCGAACATGTCGGGGTGACATGGGTACGCATCGACAGATCAGCGTCAATGAAGATACCAAGATCACGAACACATCTGACAGGCGACAAGAGATCGGAGTTGGTCTATAAGCGTGATTAAGAAATCTGATTTATTTTGACAATTCATGCTATTTTGCGTCGGCGACATAATTATATAGGGTATTAAACTGTATCAATCGCATTCCCCTGAACGGCTGAAAACGGTCCCTTACTATTACAATGGAGCATTTTGCTCTAGTGTTTGTATTATGCTGTACGTCTGAAGGCCTCTTGATCAGACTGTGTTTATTCTGGCGCTAAAGCAGGGGTTTTTGACGCGCTATAGTCATGCTGTACGGCTTCCTTGGCACGATGTGTCTGTTGTCCGTCATCTGTCCGTAACGTATGTATTGTGGCTAAACGGTGCAAGATAGGGCCTAAGTTGCTATTGATCACTAATAGGAAGTCGCATATTGCTTTTGACATGACACAGAAATCATTGATCTCGGATGACCTTGAAGGTACGCGTTTTGTAGCTAAACGGTACGTCGTATGTCAGAAACGGTGAGAGATAGGGCCTAGGTTGCTATTAACCACTAACAGGAAATCGCATACACCCTTTCAGATAAGATGACCTTGGATGACGTTGAATGTCAGTGCTGCAACAGGAAATGTCATAGTCTGTAGCGCGTCTTCCCTGACGACAGCTGGGTTTCCAGTTATGCAACGCAACGCACGTGACATAACGGAACGCAACGCAACAAACGCAACAGACATAAAGCAACGGACGCAACGACCGCTTCTATCTTTGCGTTTCGGCCTTTGCGTCAGCTGCGTTCTTTGCGTATGTTGCGCGTACTTTTCTTGATCGCATACGCTGCGTGTGTTGCGTTGGACAGGAACTACACTTTAGCTGCGTGTGCTGTTTTAGTAGGCCTACGATACAGAAAAGAGTGCATTGATTTTTTGTGCTAATTTTATATTACACACAACTTAAATTGTGCTCAACTCAATTTGCCTACAAACGAATCGGGGTACGCCAGTTGCAATACTTCCTAGACGAGTCGTGCATTCTCACCGAGCGAGTAGAACTAATTGAAAGTTTTTGTTGCTGAGTATAGCCTAGAGCTGTCAAACTGTCGAACTGGCGAATGCTTTCCATTCTCCAATAATGCTACCGCTATACTGACTATTTCACTAGTTGACTACATGCATTAAGTCGACTAGTTGACGACGACACCACTATATCTCCAACACTATAGCATGTAACTTACCACGCCACACTCGTATATAAGCACAGCTAGAATAAATATTATAACAAAAATCGACTTATGTAACTATTTAATGCAAACAATGTAGAAACTATGAAGGTCTGCTAGAAATAGTTTAGGTCAAACTGTCAACTGCCAAAACTGTGAAAAGATATTTTTTTGGTACATGCATAGTGAAAAAAGGGCCATTGCTCTTATAGGCCTACTGCTGTACACCTATGACTGGTTTAGAATTCATGCTTGTGTGTGTTGTATTTCGCAATTTTCATATTGTTGTTGTTTTTCTTTCTATTATATGTAGGCTATGCCGAGTTTTAATTTAATAAATTAAATAAGCTTATAAATATAATTTATATAGACGTAATATAAATTTCCGTTATGATCGGTCTAAAAACACTCAGCACATTTGCGCCAAGGACGACTGGGCCATGAACCCATGAACGTCTGTCTAAACTGTGTCTCAAAAAAAACATCTCCGACATTATCGACCGTGAATTAGAAAATATCAACACACTTTAATAGTTTTTGCGCTAATATTTTCGACACAACTGGCCATCAGACGACAGAATAAAACGACTTTCATTTTTGCAAAAAAAATCGTGTAGATTTGAGTAGTATTTCTGAAGTTTGAAGCCACTTAACAGAGTGTCCTCGTTTTTTGGACCTCTGTAAAAACACAAAATACGAAAATGCTGCGTTTCATCATGCGTCTCATAATCGGAATAATAATGTTGATAATTATAGTAAAAAAAATCTAGTAGTAATAATAAAATAGCAGTAATAGAATTTGAAAACTTTTGTCAGCCCAGTGCTGACATATTGTATGACCGTCTATCTAGTATCTACACAGCGTTTCAAAAAAATTTTTTGTGAAATCACTTTGTGATTGTCCATATCTTCGCCAAATATTGACCAATTTTCAAAATTCTTTACTGGTACACACTAGACAGTTAGCAATAGTGTGGTTATTAAATATCCCATCGTACCTTATCTGTGTCTCTACACTACCATGTAAAATTTAAATTGTCAAAAATTAGTAAAATCATGGTAGAATATACCTGAAAAATTATATTTTAGAACGATTTTCTACTAATTTTCATATTAAAAGTGAACAGTGTTTAGTTTGTGATACACTTGCTGCATATGTTTAAACAAAAGCAGACGATATTATTGTGAATAATAATTTTTTATGCAGCGAGGGTACACTAGTAACGTAAAACGCCCTTTAGCATTGAAGACAAGGCTCTGGCTAAGAACTTTACCAGTTCAAAAAATACAGTTCATGGAGAATTGATAACTCGATATCAGGATTTCAATTTCAATACGATATTGATACGACATTTTGAAAATATCGCGATATCAATATAGATATTTTTAGAATGATAAGTATGCAAATTTTATACAAGCTTGAGAACAAGACGTGAACGTTCAGCAAAGCAGTTTGCTTTACATAGATACTAAAATTTGTCATTGAACTGAAAAATTAACTATAGACTGTCGTGTCATTAAACTACGACACTAGTTAGTTTGCTTCGGTTACTTTGACATTTTCTCCGTTTATTCTCATTATTTTGGCAATGCAGTAATACAAAATATAAACCTGTGGCGTAAAATATCGCGATATATCGAAAATATTGTGATATATAAAATATATCACGATATATTGAAAAATTCAATATTTTTTCGACGATATGAAGCATGCAGGTATACTGAAGAGAAATGACAACTTTGGATGAACTGGTAGGCCTAATAAACCAAAAAGGCCAATAACTAAGACACCGTTCAACACGCTAGATATCCATATACGACGGGCGTTCAAAAAGTTTTGCAAGTCGATATGTTAAACTAAAAAAAACTTGAAAATTTATACACCAATAAAACGTATATTTCTTCCGAACACGTATGAGGTTAAAACGGATGTGACGTCATTATAACGTATGACGCCATAGAGCGTTAAACAGGAACGATTTGGAGTGCTAGCGCAAACAGCGTGAAATTGGGCTCGCTGTTGCATGACTTCGTCAGTCTACCGTCGGATTTTTCAACACGAGGCCCTGGGACATGTGATTTTATGAGAGCTCCGACAAGTACGTCCGTGAATTTCTCATTTGTAATTATAAATATTTAGTAGCCGAAATCTGCGCCAGCTATAAATGAGAACATCATCGTCATCATCGACAACCGTGGGCTCAATGCCCGTTGGTGTCTGACGCCATTCTTACTATCGCTGCCCACCGCTGCCTATCTAGGGCAGCATGGCTTAACTCCTGCAGGGTTGCCCCACACCA
>Ga0056128_1003827_pt1 | contig 18663 bp, 12 predicted proteins | sample WorMetLIZISLAND2_FD_71113 | JGI IMG/M metagenome (GOLD analysis project Ga0056128, IMG submission 71113) | Marine gutless worms symbiont microbial communities from Max Planck institute for Marine Microbiology, Germany - Olavius geniculatus... ... | reverse complement strand
TAAAATGAGTAGTAACTCATTTACATGGGTTACGGAAGGTGGGGACCTTAGTACAGCTGACTGGGGTTGCCTAGCCGGCTGCTGCGCCAGCCTGTGTCTGCAGGCTGCACACGGTGGCCGTGCAGCAGGCAGCTCTGGTTAGTGACGAAAGCACATTAGAGGTGTGTTTCGTGACGATGCGCTATACAAATTGACAACCTTTACCTTTTACCTTTAGTCAATAATAATAATAATAATATAGAAATTTACAAGGCACGCAAAGTCAGCGAGCTGAATCTGAGGCGCGGATCAATAAGAAGAACATGCAGCTGTAGCTTACGGCAATATCACAAATATCACATTTGATCAACTGATCATTTTAATTAATCACAGAAATGTACAACTGCAGTCTGTGACATATCACAATCAATCGATCGAACAAACGAACACAAGAACGGTAGTCTGCAGTATCACACAGGGTGCAAGCTTGACAAAAAGTTACCCAACCATCCAACATTCATTCAAAGTTTAATAAAAAAAAAACCAGACAAAGCGCTGTTACACAATGGAACGAATTAACGGTCAATGAGACAGATGAAAAAGAAAGAAAAAACGAACCATCCAACTGACCAACCAGAATTGTCTTAGCAAATGGTTACTTCAATATCAACAATAACTAACTTACAGAACTGAAACTAGCATGCAGGTTTGCACGATGACTGCATATTACATTATTTCCAAGTGCTACTAGAATTAATCAGTCAATCAATCAACTAAGTTCATGCTGTAGAAGCAGAGAGCAAAAATAATCATACAGTTGTTGTGAGGAGTAGTTTTGTGCCTTGGCAACGGCTGCCATCATCTTGCCAGCTCGTGTCCTGTCGATGTCACTGCCAGCCTTCAGCAGTCGACCCATCGAGTTCTCCTCTCTCGACAACACTGTACGGTAACAGCACAGTAGAAGGGTGACCGAATTTTGGTTTTCGTTTTGTTTTCCGCACCGAATCTCAAAATAAAGCCACTTTTGGTCTGGTTTCGGTGGAGCGCACTTTAATATTAGAGTTTCAGTTTCGGACAAAACTATGCGTGAACTCGGCACCAAAACCGAAAGTGACCAAATGCCAACAGCCTTCTTTGACTGCGCCTCTTATCAGTCGTCTTGAACTCATTAACGCCAGTCCACGATGAGAGCAGTACAGACTCTGCATGCAACAGTTGTTCTGCTGACATCTGCGCATCTTTATTTGTCTCAAGCAGAGAAGCCTGGATAGATAGCCTAGTGCAGTGTCATGTAGCTTGGTCGGTTGTTCCTGCTGCAGAGGCTGACCTAACAAGCATGCCTGGCTGGTCAGCGAGTACAGCGTTTACTAATGACAGCTGAGTTTCCAGATGTGATCTAGGCCACTCAGGCTTCCACGTCTCATTCTCTCAGCTCTCAGTCAATGGCAAAGTGAACAGCAGTCAACTCGGCTGAACAGTTGTACGCTGTACTATTTTTAGCATACAATATCAGTTTGTTCGGATTTGATGGATAATGGACATCATTAGTATTGTCGGCGTGAATGCTTACTATGTGAATACTGCTCAAAATGTTGTTTGGACTTTGTAGGCTTCGTATGTGACTGTGAGTTATATAATTAAATAGTTTGTCAGTATTTTGACAGTTTCATGAGCTTCAGTATTTTTACTTCTGTTTATATGACAAAGAGACACCTATAGCATCAGTTTCGGTTTCTGGTCGCTCACTTTCGGTTTCGGCTTCAGTTTCGGGGCAGTTTCGGTTGAAACAAAAAAAATCCATTTTCAGTCGACCTCTACAGCACAGTGACAGGCACCACCATTGACTTAAATGCTGCAAGTCTCAATGCTACAGGCACAATTTTCAGAACAAACAGTGCGAGTCAAAACCATGGAATGAATGATCACTGGAGCAAAATTCAGCACATGGTAAATTGATTAATATTCACCAATAAACTGGCACATTTATGTATTAATAACCTCCACATATGCTCTCAATGAAAAATAAACAGTAACAACTGCTATAAATGTCATAGTTCCAGCCACGGCAAATGACAATACATCGAAAGGCAGACATATTCTTACAACACAAACTCACAAATTCAGCAAATAAACCTGCAACAATAATGCAACAAAAATAACAGTAATATTTTCTCTTCAAACGCCAACAAAAATAATAAATGACTTTAAACTAAGCTGAACAATAAAGCACTGCATCAGCTTACTGCATAAGCGATCTTGATATCTCTCTATGACTCGCAGTAGCTCCAGACAGGATTGCTCCACAGATCTGAACAACTGCAAAACAGAAAACAAAACTAATCAAATCAGTATAAAAAACAACCACTGACCTGTAGAGTGGTTTACAAGCTTAAAGATGAAGACCTAACTAAGACTGCTAAAGCAAACATGAAATGTGAATAAAAGCAAACTAAAAAACCAGTCTAAGAAGACTTGCTGCAAAAGTAAAGTTCAGTAAGCTTTGAAGTGATGATGGCAGACTGCTTGATGTAGCTGGTGCAGTGTATGAGAATGCACTTAAAAAACAAATGAAGCAGAATAATAATTTAAACATCATCATCAGTGACTTACACAAAAAGCCAAGCTGAAAATTACCTTACAATGAACACCACGGTATCCATGACATAACTACATGATTAATGACGACATCCTGTACACAAAAGCATTTGAAATATTGTCGACAAGATGTACCTCCAACTTGGCATCAAGTTCAGCATCAGAAGCAACAATGTTCGCATCTTGCTTTTTGCCAAGTTTGGTCATGACAGCTTGCTTCGTCGTCCAGTAAGTCTCCTTCATCTTCGATATTCTCGACATTTCACTGTTTGATGATACGTAGCGGTCATAGGTACTGCCATAATAACCCTGGTTCCTGCGAAAGTTACAGCAAAAAACAGAACTTACTAGATGCAAATGAAACTAAAATTATTTCATGGCCTATTTCATCCTCCAGTTTTGCCATGGTGGAAAATGCTATAGGTTCTGCCCATATCATCAAGTGTGACGTGGGAAGTTGGAACCCTCTAGAGTACATTCTAAGATACAAAATCTACATTCCACAATAAATGCCTGTATCCAATTTATTGCTGTTTCTTCAGATATTTGCACTTGTTGTTTGGCCAATAATAACACCATCCGCCATGTAAAACTAGCATCATGCATGAACTGCATTCGGATTGAGCCTAACCTAGACTAATTCCAAATAAGCCAAAAAAAATCTAAACAAAACTTGAAGCAGTGGTAGTAGAAAAATATAAACTTACGCCATAGTTAAAATGACACCTCTTGGCAGCAATCACTTAGCAGTTGTGTTTAGTTCAAAAAGATCTTCCAGCTAACTTGACAAGAAAACAATCAAAAACACAGACAAAACATTGTATAAGCTGCATAATACATGTCATACAGTTACTGAACTATTTTCTTTGGTAAAAGAGTAGTAAAACTAAAGAAGGTGTACTTTGCAGAATGCGGAAATTTGAAAAGGTGTATTTTGCGGAATTTCGACTGCAGAACATTCCGCAAATTATACCTTGGAGTTTTTCTGCATTTTGCATTCCACAAAATTCAAATAAAATCAAATAATCAAGTAGCCTAGGCCCAATCTACAAACGATTCCTGGCGTGGCGCAAAGACCAAGTCGCTTTCTCAGGTAGTCTACTGTTTTGTTTCATCTGACCGACCGACTGCCGTGAAGGCATGATCACAGACGGCTACGGAAATCAACTCAAATAGGCCTACTGAAAAAAAAGTCGCCACCACAGTGAGGGCAAAGTCGTTAAATTAGGTAATGCGCAAAGACTGAGTCGCTTGCTCTGCTCTGATGATTAAGAAAGTCTTGCATTGTATCACACGATCAAAGACAATTGCCACTGCCGTGAATAGTTCGCGGATAGTTAGGCCTATACCCCGATACCTAAGCAGACGAAGACACTATAACAGAGCCGTTCATCGCGACAACAAACGTACAGTATTTGTGTTTTGCGTTGCACGTTTGGCATGTTAAATGCCAGTTGATATAATACAGTTATTGGAGACCTTACCAATAGATACCGCTCCAAGGCATATCTAGTGGAGATACAGTAATGCGACAGTATATAAGTACACATGCATCATCGTCATTATTTTTTTCTAAATACTGCTTTAAATTTGTAAGCTTTGACAATATATTAGGTTTAATTTGTGTACTTTTTTTTTATTCAATTGACATAACTCAACAACAAGAACATTTTCCGCGATTTTAATTCTGCAAAATACACCTTTTCGAAATTCCGCATTCCAAACAATCCGCAAAGTACCCCTTCCTGTAAAACTCATACCAGAGAGACCACTCAGGTCACTTAAAAGAAACACATCAACTATGAACAGGTGGATTTTAGATTATGCAACAAAATCAGAAACCATCAGTGGCATATTTAAGAGGAGGCACGGTGTGATGCCCCCCCCTTTGGCCCAACCATTAAAATTTTTACAGGTGACTTTATATCGAAAGGTGCGTTTTTTTTATCATTTTCCAGCAGTAACTGCAAAATTCAACAATGTTTGATGGTCTTCTTTCATACCGATACGATATGCAATTAAAATCACCATGTAATCACCGCGTGCTCGTCATGCCCCCCTTTGCCAAATCCTAAATACGTAACTGGAGACCATAATTCTTCTTTCACAGACAAATTACAGTCGACATCTACATGAAGTTTTTTTCGCTAAAACGGATTTTTTGTTTAAACAAAACGAGGCGTTTTAGCAAGAGAAAAAACGCACCCGCTCATAACAGCTGTAGTGATCCTAAATTTTTCACATATGTAGCAAAAATTAAGTGACAACGTACCATGCAAATTATCAACGGCTACCATAACATAATGCAATGTTCTTAACAAACACACTTGAACAATAAAAGATTTACTAGTGTACGTAAAATGAAACTACAAAACGGCAACTAGTTTACATTACGTCAAGTATTACAACATCCGGTTATCATTATAACAAACGTAACGTAACTTGCAATAATGCAATGTGAATGTTTGTTTAGTTCAGGTTCAAGTTTAAGTTAAAGTTTGGTGCCAACACGAGCATAGGCAGACCGGATGTTTTCGTGTTTTTGTTGATTGATAGTTGACACGTAAAATTGTTTAAAATTGCATAAAATGGTATTTTGAATCGTTTTTATTAATTTTAATGTTTCATATTGTATGCACAATAACGTTACGACGTTATAACATAAAGTTGATACATGTAGATGCCGGAAGTTGTATATACGAGTACTTAACGTATGTGCATATGGACGTTTATGACTAGTCCGTTTTGACAACACCGGACAAAAAAACAAAATGTTAGCAGTTAATGTAGCCGCAGCAAAAGACGCTTGTGTTGTGTTGTGTGTGTTTGTAGCCTGCATCAGCAAGTGCTACGTCCGTGGGTGCCGCTCGTAGTCCGGGCAAGGCGGTAGCTTCACGACCGTCCGCTGGCAGCGGCACTGTTAGACAGAGGTCCGTAGCAACAACTTCTTTTATTTGCATTTGCTGCATGATGTTTACATTGACATTTGCTTTGTGCCTGTATTTCCTGTGACTTCTCTGATTTGCAGCTGACATCGTGTTTGTTTTTGTGTACTTACAAGCCTTATGGTTGGGGCTTACAGTTTTCCGTGAGTGGCGGAATTTCGAGCCGAGCCGAGGAATCTGCTCTTTTCCAAAGAATTTCGATTGCCACGGAATTTGCAGATGTTCAGAAATGACCAATGATTAGTATGATCGTTCGCTTGATAGCGTAATTAGACTAACTATATCACGGAGAAAAATCAAACTGAAGTGCCTAAAACTGCATCCTTATTAATAATTGTTATCGTAACACGGCACAATCATACCTAAACACAATGCAACTAAATGACAAATTGCACTTCTGAGAAAAAATGATTGATGATTTTTTTGTATGTAGGTAGCATAACTGAGCACCATGACAACCTCAAAAAGTGTAGTTTTTTTAACAGAATAGAGTTTAGTTTATGTACAAATGGAAGGCAGTGGTAGTCTGCAGAATTTGAACAATTCTGCCGTGATGAGCCGCTGAATTTTGCGAACTGGCCCGCGGAATGTGGCAAAATTTGCCGCGGAAAACTGTGGGCTCTACTTATGGTGATTACTTGTCTTTGAGATTAATTTATTGTGTGTTGTAATATGATGTATTTGTTGTGGAAGCAATGATGTTAAATTTTCATTTCTAGTCACATCACTTGGTGAGCAGATGCAATTTATTGTATTATTACAAGTATTTAAAGAAATTGCTACTTTTCCAGAAACTATGAAATTGTGAGCAGAGCATTTACCCTTGTCTGCAAGACTGGATAAGACAAATTACATTATCTTGGTGAGAGCTGCTAGTCATATGATGCTATAAAGCTGCTGAACCAAAGCTGAGATTTTTTTTGGACAATTACCAGTGTTAGTTTTTACTGGAATTTAGTTATCGATTAATTCGTAATTTTTGCTTACCATCCTTCGTCACTTGGCCTATATTTACGCAGCTTTGGGAACTAATACATATTGTTGACCTGGATGCCGGACGCTATTTGTATGTTGTTGCAAATGTGGATTGCAGGAAGACTGCTAGCAGTGCACCGGCGTCCACAAGGAAGGCTGCGGGCTCCAGCTCAGCTGGAATGTGGAGATTCTATACAGAGGACTCGCCTGGAATTAAAGTGTCAGTATGTTATGGTCGTAATGTGTGCCGATGATTACTTGATTTGTGGTTGATGCAGGTGAAGTTGTAGTTGAAACAGCAATGGTGTCAGACGTGGAAACTTATTGCAAGGATTCTGACCCTTGTCTTGATTTCAAAGCCGCTGTTAACTGTTGTTCACTCATTGATATGCGAACTTACCATATGTAATTTATTAATACACTATAAGGATTAATCAACTGGTAGCTCTGTTATGTACTAATCTGTTGTTTCGATAGCTGCTTTTGACTTCCTCATAAGGATTTCTGTTTACCGTGGGTGTTGCCACAGCCAAACGATTTGTCATACATAGTAAGTTGGTGTGGATTCCTCATCTCAGGTTATCGACTTGTTCTTTTCAGATGCGCATCACTTCACTGGTTAACCACTCCAGTCCATTTTGTTTTGTCAACAAGCCTGTACATACAGGTTGCAATTTCATATGGTTGTTACTGGTTATGACTCGATATATTGAAAATATCGATATGTCGTTTTCAATATCGACATATCATATCGTATTGTCTAAAAAAATATAGAATATATCGCAATATTTTAAAATATCACAATATATTGCAATATTTTTGATATTATCTCAATATTTTTTTCAGATACTTCACTACACTGCGTAACTGGAATGAAAGATTACAAATGGGGCAAGTTTATGGTATCGTAATTTAACTATGGTCGCAATATATTTTCACGTAGACACATGTTTTTATTATCTAAATGGAGCATACTGCCTTGCTAAATGTTCACATCTTGTTCCTATCTTCTATAAGACTTTCATATTTATTGTTTTTACGCGCGAAAGCAGCTATGCTTTCAGCGCGTCTTAGCCATCGCAATTCTGTCCATCCGTCTGTCACACTGGTGGATCAGGCAAAAACGGTCCAAGCTAGGATCTCCAAATTTTCACCATCGGCTGCCTGGAAGACTTTAGTTTCAGGAACCGTAAAGCTTTTCATAAATTCGAAGGGGGTCTAGTTGTTACAGTTTGTCAGTGCTGTATCAGTCTGTGAGTTTATTCACAGATGTAATCTGTGCATGTCTGTCTGTGGTTGTTTGCAGTGGACCTGTGCCGGTGCTTGTGATGTCTCTGCTCTTCATTGCATCCGTCTTCATGCTGCACATCTGGGGAAAATACACTCGAGCTTAATTAACCAGTCTGATTCGTTAACGTTAATGCACTGTAATTTATGTAAACTAGTTTCTTCATGTGTTGTCTGAACATTGACGTAACTACTGTCATACTGTATTAGTCTGCGTGTGTCATTATTGATATGATAAATGATGCATTCCTTTGGTTGGAAGTTGCTGTTAGCATTCATCAGCTAACCACATGCGTCTGTCTGGACTTGCAAGCCATAGTTGTGAGATGTAGTGTTTGTGAACATGACAGTTATATGTGTGTGTATAAAACCTATTACCAAATATAGCCATGAGGCATCAATGTCCAGATTCAACATTAATAATGCTGTACAAGTGTTGTAGCAGTTTCTGATAGGGCTGCAAAAATTAACGATTAATTAATCGATTAATCGCTAAAAAAATTGTTCGATTAATTTTTTTTTAATTAATTAAAATTCGATCAAGTTTTGGACATGTGAACATCACTAATTTGCACATTTTCGGTGTAGTTGATCATCAGGCTACATTGTGAACAAAACGCGTGCTGCTCTTTTGCCCAAAAATGTGACATCACTTGTTCGTCTGCGTGATTGGCTGAAAGCCTGAAATGCATGTTAACCAACTGCATAGTGTACAAGTAGGCCTATACGTTTCCAACTTGTATGAATGGTAACAAGTACACTTGCATTTTGCAGTTTTCACAGTTTTTTGCATTAACTACAAAATTGAAAAATTGTTTGAAATTAATCGATTAATCGCGATTAATTTTTGGTGATCAATCGATTAAAAAAATTTTAATCAGTACCAGCCCTAGTTTCTGATGCTATTTTCAGTTGTGTTGGTTAAAATGGTGTTGGTCATTTAATGTCGAATCTGTCAAAAGTTAATGGATATGTGGTCATGAAACTGTACTACTTCTTTGTTTTGTAAAATGAACTGAAACGTTATGTATTATGTACCGGGTATGTGTGTGTTTCCTTTCCTTTAACAACGTTGGTTTTTGTTCCAGTGTCTTCACATTTCTGTTATGTAAAGAATCTTACCTAAATTGAAGCAAAGAATGCCTTTCATAATCCACAAAAATTTTAATTTTTCCATGCTGACTGCTAGCCAAAAACTGTTAGCAGTGATGCCCAGCAAATATCTGGCATTGATCTGTCGTATAGCACCAAAGTATTACATGTATGTGCTGTTTATGCTAGTTCTGCAATCTGCAGTTAAAAAGGATGAGTATTTGGAGCTATTCAACATTTGTATTTAACCGTGTAATTTGTGTAATCAGTGCACTGTATGACGTTTGATACAACATAAAATCACTAACATCTCTGGCGTCCATGTGTCCTTCACCGTGGACAATGCTCTGACATTATATGTGTGGAGAGGTCTTAACCAAATTTGGAACTGTGTAATGTATGTTGGATTGCGTTTTTAAAATGTGTTGATAAATTGTATAGTCACTGTGTTGATTTTTTAAACAATCGTTCATCTGGCAGAAGTTCTTTTAGCAGTAGCTCAGCAATCACCATTGCTACAGTGTGAGTCGGAAAATTTTACCCTCCAGGTAACGTGTTTTAAAATTTATTTAGCTTGAAATTGTTTAGTCTTCAAGAAATAAATTACAAAACACATCGGAGACGGGGGGTAAAATTTTCCAACTCACACTGTACACGTTACAACACTCAAGAACAAACGATCAAAAGCGTCTTTATTCCTGTAACGATAGTAAATAAAATAAAACCGAAATGAATCATATGCACCATCATCCAGTCACTCAACAGAAACATAAAAGATTTGCCATCAAATAAACAGACACTTGAATGCAACTAAATGATATGACTGCAAAAAAGCAAATGTTAAAAAAACTAACTGGTGCTTTTGTTAAAAAATCACCAACACGGTGTACGTATGTTCCTCACTGAATGAAACGTACGCAATATTATGGACTAAATACCTTGTAACAAGCTGATGTATTATGTAAGGCTGTGGTCACATGTAAAACTAGAAAAGCAGTCAAGAGACCACAGACCTCCGCCAAGCATATTGATTCGACACAACACTGTAGTCCTAGTCTAATCCAGGTTTCGAACCAATGGCTTATTTAGAGTTTCGGAATCCGCATTTTACGCGTCATCGACTCAGCACTTTTTCTCAAAACATCCGGCCGTACCGAAACCTCACTTTTGCAAATCAAAGTGATCCAGGATTCCTTCCAGATCACGCGCAAAATTTAATCACAAATCTGGTCACTGTCTTCATGAACTGTTGTCATGTTACGCCGAGCGTCCAGACAGTTTACGCCCTCGTGGACATGATTATGTGCTGCCTGTTTGTAGTAAAAAATTGCATAAACAGTCTTTTTTACTTAGATCACTTTTTGACTGTGTTTAATTATTTTATGCTATGTTACCTTGTCTAAATTACATTTCTCTTCTGTTTTGCTATTGTATTATGTGCATTTGTCACATATTTTATTAAATAATGTGTGTTACTTGTAGTTTTGGCCATTCCTGACATGCCCTCAAAATTTCAGAAAGATCCTTCCATAACTTTTTGAGTTATCTTGCTAACACACAGACAGACAAACAAAAACCGGCAAAAACACAACCTCCTTGGCGGAGGTAACAAAGTTCTTTGCACAGTCTGTGGGTGCGGAAGCATGCAGAATGGTAGTGCAGCAAGAGCCCATAACATGGGTCAATAGAGCGTTAATCGGGCAGAGCCCCATGTCAGAGGATAAGGGGGAAGGCAAAGCTGCCCTTAATCTTTAGCTTTCAGACTTTCAATGGAAGCAGCAAATTTGCCCACATTACAGAAATTTCGAAAGGCAGAAAACCACAAATGTTTGCATTGTCTTGTCAAAGGGACCAAACCTCCCGTCAAATAATTCCAGAACACTAAAATGTGCAAGGTTAGCAGAAATGCGCAGCACTTTTATTTCACATATAACCACAGCCTGACATGCGAGTCTGTATGTACAGATTGCATAGTCAATGTCGTGGGTGAAAGAGTTAGATTTCGTGCAATGGCTAAGCAGAGAGACAAGATCGCTTCTCTACTTACTGTTGCACTGAGAAAGAAAAACCTTGTGAAAAACAGTTTCTTTGTCAACTTCCCATATGATACAACATAAACAGCACAATAGTGCACTTATGCAGCAGATTTTGTTAGAAATACCCTTGTGTTTCAATCTGTTATACTTAGTACATAAGAAGACATGGCATGACATGCTGAGAGACGACTTACAAACAACGAATGTCAGCTGGGAGGAGGCAAGGTCTGTGGCCGGTCATTGTAAAGAGAGGAGAGCCCTCATCACTAGGCTAGCATGAACCTAAGTCATGACAAATGGGGATTTGTGTTAAAAAAAAGTCTAACAATTTCCCACTGTCACTCAAGGTGAAATTCCCGGGAAAATATTTTGGCATAATCATAACGAAAAATATGTCACTCAAGGTGAAATTCCCACTGACTGTACTGTCACTTGTACTCTGGGCTCTACATACACTACAGGGCCTCTGCACAGAGACATGATTACAAGACAGTGACTATGACGGAGTAGAATCTGGCCTATATACATTAAGCCTGTATTACTTCATGATAAACAACATTATATCTGCAGTGAAAACTCTCTGCATCTGCACTACATTATCAACAGGACTGACACGTTTACTCTACATAACACACAATGTACAACATCTAAAGCCATGCAAAAACTGGGTGGGCCATAAAAAACGGACCTGTTTGAGCGTTGATAACTCAGCGATAGTTACATGTAGAAAGGCGTGTAATATGTCAAAAGTTTTAGAATGTAGACAAAAAGGGCCGAACTTGCATAGCAAATCATTTAAATATTCTCTGACTAATTTGCCTAAATCTTCATTACTCCTGAAATTAGGCATTTGCCTGCACTCCCATGTTCATTGAACTCAAAAACTCACTGCCAAAAGTCCAGATTTAAATTCTGTGAAGTATTCAGTGTGGAGGCATTGCAACAGATAGCATGGTCACAAAATCTCAGTAACTGACCAGCTAAAACGTGTGCTAATCGAATGCTGGGCTCAGCTGATCCTGAACACATTGACTCTAGCGATTGATCATCTGCCTAAAAAACTGATGACGGTTATCACGCAAAAGCTGGACAACTGCCTATGTCGAATTTCATCTAAACTCAACGTATGTGTTAATGTTTGTTAATATTCCACTGTATGATGAATAAAAATCAACTTAAATTCATGTGTTACTGCCAATTTAGCATGATTTAAGGGTGGGACAGATTTGTGTAAATCAGGCAAAGAATATTTAAATGCTGAGACATGCAAGTTTACACTTCTTCTGTACACAATTTTGAAACTTTTGGCATATTACGTGCCTTTCCATCAATAAACATCGCTAAGTTATAAAAGCTCAAATGTCCATGTTAAATTCACATGTTACAGTCAAATTTGGCAGAATTTTGGGGGGGGGTGACAAATATTTATGCGAATTAGGCAAAGAATATTTAAATGCTTCAATATGCAAATTTGTCATTTATTTTTTACAGCATTGTGAAACTTCTGACGTATCACACGTCTAACCATCACTGAGTTATCAACGCTCAAACAGGTCCAGTTTTTTTGGCCAACTCTGTACAGGGTGTAATATTCGTCACCAGTGAAATTCTGCCAAATTTGACTGTAACACATGGATTTAATTTTATTAATTTTAATTTTATTTAAGCTTTTATAACTTAGCGATGTTTATTGATGGAAAGGCGGATAATATGCCAAGTTTTGAAATTGTGTACAGAAGAAGTGTACAAATTGCATGTCTCAGCATTTAAATATTCTTTGCCCATTCTTTGCCTGAATTACACAAATCTGCCCCATCCATAAAATCATGCTAAATTGGCTGTAACACATGAATTTAAGTGATTTTTATTCAGCATACAATGAAATATCAACAATCATTAACACATACGTTGAGTTTAGATGAAATTTGACATAAGCAGTTGCCCAGCTTTTGCATTCATAATTGTCATCAGTCGTTTTAGGCAGCTGATCGATCGCTGAAGTCAATGTGTTCAGGATCAGCTGAGCCCAGCATTCGATTAGCAGTTTAGCACACATTTTAGCTGGTCAGTTACTGAAAATTTGGGACCATGCCATATGTTGCAATGCCCCTACATTGAATAATTTACAGAATTTAAATCTAGACTTTTTGGCAGTGAGTTTTTGACTTCAATAAACTCGGACACATGGGAGTGCAAGCAAATGCCTAATTTCAGGGGTAGTGAAGATTTATGCAAAATAGGCAAAGAATATCTAAATGATTTGCTATGCAAGTTGGGCCCTTTTTGTCTACAACATTCTAAAACTTCTGACATATCACAGGCCTTTCTACGGGTGACTATCGCTGAGTTATCAACGCTCAAACAGGTCCAGTTTTTTGACCCACCCTGTATTTAAGTAGTAGGAAAAATAAATGTTCCACATAGGAAAACAGCACTAAGCATTTGAAATGTGCACACAAATGGCAGCTACCAGCGGACAAACTATAAATCCAGCCAACTGAGCATGCTAAGAACAAGTAAAGACACTGCCACATTGCCAACACAAGATGCAGCCATCCACCTTTACCTTTACCTAAATATTCCAATATTGCACTTACATATTTTTAGGGCCCACAGTTCTCTGTGGAAAATTGCCAAAGTCCACTTGTCAGTTCGCAGTATTCCTTGGCAAAATCGTCCAAATTCCGCGGCTCACCAGGCCTTGCATTTGTGAGTAAACTGAGCTCTGTTCTGTTCAGAAACTTCAGTTAATGAAGGCTGGTGGTCTTATTGTATGAAGCCAGAGTCGTCAACAGCTTGCTGGGTAATTGTAACTTTGGGATTAGGCTGCAGTGCCGGGCACTGCCGGTTTCAATGAAAATCTTCGGGGCTCACTCCCAAGCCCCCATACATCAGGGCTCCCCAGGTCGTACGTTGTAAAAATTGTTTAACCTTTCACAAAGACGACGGATATTGCGAGGGTCGTACGATAAACAAGTTACAAAACAGCCTCATTCTGTTAGTGTTCCAAATATTAAAAATCCGAAATATACGTTTTGTAGGGAATTTAACTGTGAGTAGCAAAGCCACACAGTAAATGCATTACAACAATGCTATATAATCCATGCAAATCACACTCGAAAGGCTATTTTCTACAACTCCAGTACTATATCTGCTGCTTACAGTAATAATAATAATAATAATAATACAGTTGATAATACAGTAACTCCACAAAAATCTCAATACATAGTAACTGTCACTACAACGACAATGACATTGTTTGTGCTATACCACAAATCGAGACATGATCATTTTCACGTAGTACGGTAATCACACTTTTCACAAATATCGACAAAACTAATCTGATAGATGTAAACAAGACGTTTTAATAGAATGCCAAGTTTTTTTGGAAATCGGCTAAGGGGTTTCGGAGTTACAAGACCCCCGCCCCCAAAAAACGCCATTTCCTATACTTAGCACTCATCACCCAATGTTACAACAGTGTCAGCACTACTGTGCTGGACTGTGATAACACAGTAAAAGGGTACAATGCAATGGTCACAGTGGCAGTGCAGTATTAGATACGATGGCTAAAACACGGTGGAAAAAGTGGGACACTCAAGTTTTTGCCGTAATTTCACCAAAGACTGATCAATTTTCAGCATTCTTTCACAGGCACAATGGCACATTCTTCAAAAATGCAACACAACAAAGAAATGACAAAGCGCCCCACCACAACTACAATGTGTCGCTACACTACCATGTGAAGTACGGTATAAATGTCAGAATATTAGCACATGCTCTAAAGGCTCTGTTCTGGCAAAAGATCGATATTTTGAACATCAAATGTGATGATGGCAGCAACTAATGCAAATCTAATCACCACGTAACAACTAGTAAAGGTAGCAAATGGCTAGTTTTCGGATGTTTCACATAGTAGTGAAGTGGTGTGCTTAACGTGTGGTTGGATCTTTAATGATCATTTTATTGCCAGTTTTCCACAGAATGTGCCAATGAAAAAAAAATTTTTGCTGTTCAACGTACATTACAAACCAGTCTCCTTTTTCACTACGCAAGTTCGTAAAATGTCCAAGATTCAACATACAATAGGTCAACACACTGTAACAAAGCAATATTTTTGACAGCACGATTTAAATGAAAACTACAAACCATGTTTATATTTGGATAATAAACAATATGCATAACGACACACAACCAAAGAAAACAGATTTCAAAATCAGCACACTAAATACACAACATTATCACTACCATCGAATTATCGCAAATATCATATATTAAAATTTCACCTTATAACAGTCGTAACAAGTGCTTAAAATGCTGTCATAAAGTCCATCCACGAAACACTGGACATCCTTCAGAAGAAATTCAAGATGAACGAGAAGTATTTATTCCCATGTGTGAGGGCAAAACTGCGACTGACGGTCTGCTATGGTGCAGTGGTGGGGATCTTCTTTGGATGTTTCACTCGGTTGATCAGCAGTATACAGCCACCAAGCCGGCCATGACGTTTCAATGGCTCCTCCATCGATATTGCAACGCGTGTGTAATCAATCTTGTTTACATAGATCTGCACACACAACCGACCATCCATACATACTCACTCAGTAAAGGACAAGACAAGCTGATGAATAGGGACGTATAGCGACATGTGATTGTTCTATATGCTGTATTTGTTCCAATTGTTTAAATTTCAAGGTAGATAACGGGTTGTTTGATATTCGAATTTATTTGTTAATTGATGCGCCGCTACATGTTAAAGGAGCAATAAACGACTATTTACCACCAACAATGTCTTGCACTGTCTATTTCGCTTCACCGCCGACTAATTAATGCTGCATGCGGCCATTTTCACTGCGCTGTACAGTAGGCGGCCCACATCGCCTCAGGACACAGCCCCATGCAGAGATCTCTGCACACAATGTGCTCACTTTATTGTGCAGCGCTGCAGCAGTGCTGACTGCTGACCACCCAACCACCCAGTCCAATAAACACATTAGGCAGGCTGAGTGCTGACCTTTGATACTCTCCAGTCACACCATTGCTAAAACCACTTCACAGGAACTGACTGTCAAAGCTCAAACATGGACTGCCCTTTAATATGCAACGCTAAGCCAAAGCCAATATACGTTTTTTTTATCATTCATAGGACACAACTGTAAACCTATATGCACTATATGCAGACATGCTGTGTACTCTTTTTCACTTGCTGATTCGCTGTGGCATCAGGTAAATCTAAACAAACAAAACGAAGTAGGTCAGTAACTAAATGTTTCTTTTTTTTATATTACAAACAAATAAAATGCTTGTATTAGTTGAAACAACCATGTGCTGATGGCGAGTTGCTGCACTGTTGATGTAGTAAGTCATTATGCATATATAGGCTTTTTCAATTTACACGCAACAGCAGCTACTGCTGTAGCGCGTCTTATCAATCGTAATTCTCTCCATTTGTCTGTCCATCTGTCTATCACACGGGTGGATCAGTCAAAAACGATGCAAGCTAGGATCACCAAATCTTCACTGTTGGCTGCCTGAAAGACTCTAGTTTCAGGAATTGTAAAGCTTTTCCATAAATTCGAAAAAGGTCACCCCGAACGAGGGCACTAAATGAGGGGGTAAGAAAAATTTGCGACATCCAGCCGATACGGCTTTGCTGAGCAAGACACATTCCGCCCTCTGGTGAGTACGAGTAAAACACTAGACACCATAGCCAGGGGTCATCTGGCGCCCTCTGGCGACCGACTTAGACTTTGTTTTACTATGCTTTCAAACATGCATCGCGGCTGTTGCGTGTTCCCATTTGCGTTAGCAGGGCTTTTCTTGTTTCGTTACTTACTTTGTTTACAATTCTGCGGTCATGTTATGTTTACATTTTGTAAGTCATGGAATCAAACAATAATTTCGTTATGCTGCATGTGTGTTGTGTTTCTGAAAAAATAACACAGCATACAATGCCACAAAGGATTAATTAGACCATAACAATAATCTTGATTACAAAAATACATAGTTTGATACAAAAATGCATAGCCAAATGCCGTACGTTCTACAGTAGGCCTACTACTTGTTAACTAGTGGTACTCAAATTCAAATATCGAATGTTATTCGAATACAAAAAAATTTCAAATTTGGAAAAAATTCGAACAATACATCCTTAGTTCAATGTGACCTTCCACCACTGCTGTGATCTACGGCTAAATATAAAGCTTGCATGTTCCATTGTTCCATGTTTTTACGTGCGACCCCACAGTTGTAATGCAGTGACTGCAGCTAGTGGTATTACCGCCGAGCCCTTTGGTATCTGGTCGTTGCCAAGGTGCAGAAGTGTCCGGTTGGCATAGACAACGTTGGCAGCCTCGTCCTCATCAACCGCTATGTACTTGTAGCCCACTGCTCCAGAGTTCTTTATCTCCTACACGCATACAAGCAACAGCTCATTTATCAATGGGGTCTGCAGGACAACAGCAAAAAATTGCAGGCCTACGGAAAATAACAATTTATCGCACAATCATATGTTACAATTCTTTTAAGAAAAAGAAATTTTATTTCTTAGATTTTTTATTAACACTAGAACAGCCGAGCAATTGATATACCTGCAACAGCCGCGTGTGTCAATTGACGCATCACTGCTGAACATAGCAAGTCTGCGACTTACAGATGCTGTAGGCCTGCAGCATACAGCCACAGCGAGGCCATAGATTAGTAGCACAACATACATAAGTCTATAACGTATGCTCTGCTAGATGGCCTGCAGGACTGTCATACAGCACTGACCTTCAACTGGATAGGGGCGTCGGCTTCCAGCATCACACTAATGCAGCGCAACAGCGCCTATAGGCCTAGTCAGATGTTAGTTTGTCGGTTGTTGTACAGTACAGTGTATAACAAGCTGTAAAAACGTTTGAGTTTCTGCGTTTCAGTGGACTTTTTTTGTAACATAGACTTCAGTCAGTTATTTAGCTCCACCCAGTGTCGTCATGAAGCGCTGTGCCAACAGAACTGCACCACAAACTGCAAAGAAGCAGATACCTGTATGCACTGCATCAATGTCTCAAGCAGCGTCTACTTCTTCCTCTGTGACAGCTGCTGGTGGCACTGCTGCTGGCAGTGGACGTCAGCGACGATTTACTGCCAAACGTGCACTTGAGATACTACAAAACCTAGCGGACAGACAGTGGCTCAGACGAGGAATCGCAGAGAAATGAAGACAGTGATAGCAGTGTGCAGCTGAGTCCAACCAGCTCAGACGACGATGACGATGATGTTGCCAGACAGTCTGATGCAGCAAGCACCACCAGCAGTGTACAGCAGACTCCAGCAAACACAGCTGCTGATGAACAGACAGTCACCAGAGATGGAACGAAGTGGACGATTGTGACGCAGACAGCATTGACTGGTCGTTTTCAGTCTCAGAATGTTTTCACCGCGAAACCAGGACCAACAGCATATGCTCGCACTGTCACTTCTCCAGTGGATGCGTTCGGACTGCTGATTGATGAAGGAATGCTGCACCATATCAAACGATGCACTGTAGAATACGCTCGGACAAAGGAGTCGACATGGGAAATGGCTGATGCTGAACTGGATACTTTCTTGGGACTATTGTATCTACGTGGAGTCATGAACGCCAAAAACTTCCTCTTGATTTACTCTGGTCAGACGAGTATGGCTGTCAGGCCTTCCGCCAGGCAATGCCTCGAAATTGCTTCAGACAAATCAAGTCATTCATCAGATTCGACTGCCGAAGTACTCGCAGC
>Ga0056128_1003824_pt1 | contig 18666 bp, 10 predicted proteins | sample WorMetLIZISLAND2_FD_71113 | JGI IMG/M metagenome (GOLD analysis project Ga0056128, IMG submission 71113) | Marine gutless worms symbiont microbial communities from Max Planck institute for Marine Microbiology, Germany - Olavius geniculatus... ... | reverse complement strand
TCTCATTTAGCGCCCTCGTTCGGGGTGACCCCCTTCGAATTTATGGAAAAGCTTTACGGTTCCTGAAACTAAAGTCTTCCGGGCAGCCGATGGTGAAGATTTGGAGATCCTAGCTTGGACCGTTTTTGCCTGATCCACCCGTGTGACGGACAGACGGACAGACGGACAGACGGACGGACGGACGGACAGAATTGCGATGGCTAAGACGCGCTGAAAGCAGAGCTGCTTTCGCGCGTAAAAATAAGTTGGTACTTTTATTATCAAATTTCGTTGATAGCAGATATTATTACATAGCGGAGTTATTAATTGTTGAATATCGATACCGAAATATCTCCGTTACCAATATGGCGTTACATAACTAAACCCATCTGTTATTGTACATTTCCGTAAATCCAACAAGCAACATCTGATTCTGGCAATTTTCTATATCAACAACGCATCATTTATTGGCAATCAAAATGCCAAATTTTAGTTAAATCGGCCAAAACAAACACACAAACAGCGGCTTTTGTGAAGTCACCCCAACACACTCCAGTTTCAGGTCTGTCGTTATCCACAAAGACGCGAAACTGAAGTGTTTGGGGGTGATTTCACAAAAGCCGCTGTAGATAACGTTTGCTTTGGCAAATTTAACTATAATATGGCATTTTGGTTGCCAATAAATGATGCATTGTTGATGCAAAATTTTCTCAGTTTATATTGTTTGTTGGAATTGTGTAAATGTACAGTAACAAAGAGGTTTACTTGTGTAACGCCATTTTGGTAACGAAGATATTTTGTTATCGATAGTCAACAATTAATAACTTCGCTGAAAAATAATATTTCTCAATAAAATTTGCTGATTGTTTTAGCAATGAATTAAGCATTAAGTGTACGAATTTGTTTAAATTTGATTTAAACCTATCTGATTTGTTTAAATTTGACATTTCTATCGTACGATGTCTAGGGGGTTACTTTTTTCCGGACACGGTGTATGTATAGCGTCAGCACGGGGATGTGCTCAGTTGATCCGCAGCATTTTCCGGCTCAACCGTTTCAGAGTTGATATAAGATTCGCCTGAATATGATAAGTTTATAATTTTTCAATCACTGCAAAAAGTGCTCAAACAACAGATGCCATATATTGTTGCTAATTCTTAGCTTTTCAAAAGGGTCATAGCATGCGAGCAAGCAAATTTTCAGCAGCATGAATTCGACGTAGGGATAATATTTTATATTCGGCGATCTTTGCCTTTACTTTGGATAATCCAGGGCTCCTTGTCTCGACCCATATAGCCCCCCGCTGGGGACTTCCGTCAACCCAACTTTCACACCCGCTGGTGACGCCAATGCCGAGAAGTCATCGAGATGGCCTATGGGAGATTAATAAGAAGACAAACCTATAATATCAAACATGTACCAACACAGGCGCCTTGGGAACTGTCAATAGCGAAATCCGTGTTGAATGAGCGTCAGCCGGTCTGTTTGAATAAGTTAAATAAGGGGCCGCGTGACGGCTGGTGTGCATATTACTTCCAACAAAGCAAAATTCATTGACCGTCATGCGACTAACGATGACACCACAGGAGACCTGCAGTAAACGCTGTTGTCACTGACTGCGCGGATAGACCATCATTCTTCTAATGACCGACAAAAACAGCAAGTGACTCGGCAGGGTGTCGATGCCCTGACGTAAATTAGGACAACTTGGTACTTGTTTATTTTTCCAAAGCAAGGATAAAATATTTCATGGAAGTTCAGTGCTGTTTAGTTGTTGTTTACTATGCACGTGTATTGTCCATTTTGCCTACAACATTCTAATTTATTATTATTTTTTCTAAGATTTGCCCCATACAAGACTCGACACATTTCACGTGAATCTAGCATAGTTGTACAAGCATAGGTTACACGACAGCGTAAATAAGTAATTTGAGCAAAGCTTACGTGATGCGCGATAGCAGCGGTCCTGCCACTTTGGCAATCAGTGTAAAAATAAGATATTAATGCGTCTTGAAAGAGTACTTAAATTTGAGGCCTCCGTATGGATGACTCCTTGAATTTAAGAGATCGAAACTTGGATTTTTAAAATATTTGTTTTATATGCTAAAAATGTCATACGCAGGTTGTCCAGGTCCATCTCCAGCCATTTCGATGCAATTCACTTATAAAATGTGTGACGCAGCCGGAAATCGTCAAAAAATCAATAAAAACCCCGATTTTGGGGGTTCAAGGTGATTCAAGGTTATCGACGTTGACACCAATAAAAAGTTTGTCATTATTGCTTGTTAAGCAGCATGTCTATGCCTATCTGCAACCGTTTGCACGCTCCGTGAGTCAATAACGGCAAAATAACCACTTTTAGGGGGTCGCTGTCTTTGACGCCCGCCTGCGCACCGGCCTCCTTGAATCTAGGGGTCGTGACTTGCACTGCTGAAATCTACGTTTAGTGCTGAAAATCTCACATGAAGGTTGTCTTGGTCTATCTTCAGTCGTTTCGTCGTAATCTAGTGTTGAAATGTGCGCTGCATCCAACAATTGCGAAAAAATTCATTAAAATTCTTTTTTGGGGTTCAAGGTCGTTCAAAGTCATCGATGTTTATAAATCTAAAAAGTTTGTCACCAGTGCTTGTTATGATAAGCAGCATGTATGTACCTATCTGCAACCGTTTTCACGCTATAAGAGCCAATAGCTGCAAAATAACGTCTTTTATGAGGTACCCCTCTTTGACGCCCCTGTTCGAGGGGAACCCCTCACCCAGGAGCACGAAATTTCGTCACTAAAAACTGAAGTTTTTGAGACAGTTTACAGTAAAGATTTCGCGATCTTAGCTTGCACCGTTTTGATACAGATCAGAAGTGTGACAGACAGACTAACAGACGGACGGACAGACGCCTAGACGACGGCTAAGACGCGCGAAGCATTCTGCTATCGCGCGTAATAAAAAAGGGGGAAAAACGATAAGCGCAGCAGTTTGAAAAAGTTGTAGGTCAGTAAATGTAAGACACTTTAGCTATCCCCGTATTAAAAAGATACTAAATTATTAAGGTATATCTGACACCATGGATCAAAATTGAAGGCACCAAAGAGTGCTTGTGTAAAGAGAAATAAAACAATGAGTGAGAGTAATAAAAAGACATGCGCAGTCAAAGAACATTCAGCGTCTTCGTCGTATGAGCTGGCTCGATACAGTGACCAGGTTTCCTTCGCGTTAACGATTTCTTGTCAGCAGACACGATCATGCATTTGACTAATCATTGTCCAGCCTCTTGTTGACCCTTTTTGACTTTTTGACGACGGCGTTTTTTTCTAATCAACGTGATGTAGTGTTTGCGATCATAGTATCAGCCAGTCTGCCTCAATTGCTTTGAATATTTAATGCGTTTTCGGCGATAAAACTCATAACGATACCGATTGTGATATGTGACACTCGTAATGGTTTGATTTTAATTAATTTATTACTTAGCTGCATTACTAACGAATGTACATACGTAAGACTTTTACCATGCATCGGCAACTAACCACACCGTGTTTTAATAAAAAGTGGCCCCTATAGAACATCATCAATAACTGCGTTAAATTAAAACTGTCGTTATTGTTAATGTCAGATATTTTACACTTAATTTAAATAGAAAACACGACGAATAATTTAAAAGTATAAACCATAAATAAAAAAATCGAATTTTAAAGAATGTCGTTTTTATACCAGTACAAACAGCTTTTCGCGGGCGCCTTCTATATTGACCTGATTGTCACTTCACTTTTGTGTAGGCCTAAACTATAACAAACAATGGTGTTAAAAAAGCTAAAGTTGTAATCAATGTTTTGCGTTAATATCAAATTGTACAAAGATTGAAAACGTCAGTGCACTGCGTATGATCGAAGCTGCTGTGTTGTAAACTGTACAATTTCAGTAATGCACTGTAAATGTTACTAAAATTAATGTTGTCGTGTGTTTATTTTTTAAGCAGCTATGCCATTTCATTCTTCTTCACTTGATTTACAGTTATTATGCATAAAAGTTTAGACAAAATTAATGTTAATGTTAAATTATATTTTTTTGGTTTTGTGGCTACTTTTTATTGAGACACAGTGCAATGTAAATACCATAAACTGGTCATACAGCGTATACAAAATATATCGCATATTGCATATTGTATTCTTTGCTTTAATGCTTACGAATAATTGATCAAGGCTGTTTATCACCGAGTTACGTTTTTGCAACTAGAATTGCTGTTTCAGAAACGCTGTCCCACAAACGCCTCTGCATGCCCAATAAGGTATGTGAAGCGTAAATAGACTCTGCCGATTTGAGTGAATCAAGAACAGTGCGAAATGCAATCAATAAAAAGGCATCCAGAGCGCAGATATCCGGCACGCGACTCAATTGCGGCCTACTTCTCTGTCAATATTCATTCATTACAGTTCGTTCCATATTGTTGTCTTTACGCAGGCTGCGGCGTATCGCTGACAATAGTGGAAAAGGTGAAAGCGGCATCGATTTATGAGATTTTAATTGTCAGCTGAAACTAATCAGTTTACATGCACTGAATGTCATGTTCTTAATTATTGAATAGGCCTAATGTATTATATCTTACTAACAAAAATTATGTATTTCAGTTTTAGACGTATAGGCCTAGCTTAGTATGCACGATACAATAGTAAGCATAGATGCAATAAATGTTAGTGAAAATATTGTTAAACAGAAAAATGTATATGTATTTTATTTTATAGGTTTGTAGGCTAAACATTAAATAAAAAACCAAACTGTCTTTCAACTTTACTTATAGATTAAATCCACTGTTTCAGGCCAGAGCTTTTTCACATTCAGTAAACTTTTGCAAGTAAGTAAGCAGTTTATTAAACACATGTCCCACGCATGCCTAAAACAAAACATTATAAAACCCAAACAAAATGTAAAACAAAGTAAAACACCAGCTAGCAAATCTAAATGAAAAATCTGTCATTATTCTATATTCAGTAGCACTTCGATATTTTTTGGGTAAAACTTATTTTTAGTCACGGTTGGTCTTTCAACGTTCACTAGAGACAAAAGTTGCAGAAATTACCGTCAAAACACGAATTTTTGGACAGAGTAATAAAAAACGTTTATTAGCTTTTATTACAACTACGGTGCGGTGAGTCTCTCCCGTTTTTCAGCGTATGGCGTGGTGTCCAAGGCGCATCTGGCACAGATCTGGAGTTCGCGCTGTCTTGCTGCTTGAACCTCTCATCCGCATCTCGCCGTTGTCATGGATACCACCCGATGACGTCACCGCCGGACCACGGTGCATCGTAGTTACGTGACGTTTTAGGTTATTCTTCCGGTCGGTCGAGTAGGAGCACGAGGAGCACGAAAAATATCGCGCTGACGTCTTAGAGACTCTGGCAGGTGCGCCAAAGACTGGCCGTGCAGGCAACAGCTGCTGTCTCTGCAGCCGCTTTTGCTGCTGACGCTGAAAGTGATGATGATGATGATTATTATTATTATTATTCATGGACGTGAAGTGGCGGACAAACTGCTGATGAAGCACCAGCGACCAGTAGCACCACCTGGTGAACACGAACTCAGCAGCAGCAGCAGCAGCAGCAGCAGCTCGTGGGATGAAGGGAGCGACATGATGCGACGCTGTGAATGGGACTGGACAATGTTGCATGCTGGTGCAATGGCAGTAGACGGTGAATGCACTGTTGACGGCTAGGTCTGCCGGATCTTCCACGTCATGACGAGATGCACGGCTACTGGCAGCGCACTGTCGCAGTGCCGCCAGTTTCAGACTGGATGCCTCGTATCCGCCACAACTGCAACATCGCATCGCTTCTATACTACTCACACAGCCATTTTCTCACAACACGCCCTGTTCATTGTTTTATAACTGCTGCATGTCTGTAGGTCTAAATGTTTTCACGCTACGTGGACTATAAACAGTAAAAATACAGACTCTTAGTGTCATAACGTGTGTTCACGGGCGGACCACCTCGGCATCTTACTCTCAGAGAAACGAAAAAAATAGATGCCGCCTGCTATAGGTTACGTTTGGTCTCTGGTGACTTTAACCTATCACACATTGCCCCCAATGTACAAAACACGCTACTTGACTTAAATTAAGATTTTACATGGTAATGTAACGACGGGCTTGCGATGTGATGACATCTTTTGTAATAATACTTTATTGCAAATTTTATACAGCGTGTGTTAGTTAACGCTACACAGCTTAAAATCGGTCAATATTTGATGAAGATATGGTCAAGTGTACGGTTACTCATTTTTGACTGACGGTGTATATAGACTTCGCCACCTTTAAATCTGGTCTTCTCAAAAAAACCTACTGTTTCGAGCAAGCTACCTTCAGTTAGTGTCTCAGATTCGGCCACTGGCTGACGCTGTGCACTACAAAGATTTTACTTATTTATTTACTTATTCACTTATTTATTAAACGTGTAATTTATAATAACTGAACTCCTTGACATCATAATTATTATTACACACCGTATTATAATAATACAGTAAATATAAAAAAACTGGCCTAATCACTTAATGCTACCGTGACGGTGTGACCTTTACTTCCCTGGCGAGTAACAACATTTTATGTGCTGATTAACTGATTCATTTAAATCAGGCCAAACCAATGACATTTTAAAGCTGATAATAACGTAGGCCTATTTGTATGTCAACATATAAAGTAGTAGCTATTTCGTATCACTTTTTCGGTATTACACGAGTTAATTGCCTATGCTTTCCAGCTCTTACGATGCTATTACTGAGTGGTTGCAACAGTTCTTAAGACTTGGAAAAAATCTTACCAGCAATTAATGTTTGCATCCATGCACAACTGAAACACAACTCGAGTTAATCACTTTACTGTTAACTGAGATTAATGAAGGTATCGCGTATTAGTGCGATCCATGCAGGCGTCTAATGGGCTTATGGAACAGAAAAAAATCGTTGAACCAATAGCAGGAGACATTTTGTTGCTGCTCCGCCTACGAGTGTCGCAATTAGCGAATAAAAATGACCAAACATAAAACAACGTTGTGTTTTGACAGCGAATTGGATGACAGAACTGATGACTTTTACGCATCCAGTCCACCGTCTTAGAACACTTACTTAGAAGACGCTTACTACGTCTACTAAAATAAATTTTAACATTAGCCTTTAGTGCAGAAAAGTATCGACATTTCAAACTGCTACTTGTTGCGTTGGACAAAATAGAAAAACTAAAGATTTTTTTGTAGGCTTTTATAGGTAGTCATCATATGGTTCGTCTTACACCTAGGAGTCTATACTCTTTGTGATGTGGTCTTTGCGTCATGTCCAAGTTATATTATTGGCCTACGTGAAATTACGTGAATTTTTGGCGCTTTGCAAAAAAATATGCGATATTCTAATCAACACAAAAAGTAATAGTATATATTTTATTGTATGCAGTAAAAGTAAAACGCTAGTTACTCACTTACAACGTTAAAACATTGTCACACACAAAATGTTATCACACACACACAGTTGACGCCCGTAGGCCAACATCCATAAACATATAGTACAGTATATCACAAATGATAAACGATGCAATATGTCACAGTTTGTCACACGGCCAGATTAAAAGCGATAATGTACAACGTGTCGCATATTATCCGCTGCGTGGCACACATGTGTAAAAATATAAATTAACAATTAAAACACTCCTTGCTCAAGGCTAAGTACTGCCCGTGGATATCTTGCAGACAAAACGCACGAAAACTTGACCTTTGACCTACATATTCGGCAGACTTCTGGAGGTTGTCAAGACACATGCTATGCAAAATTTTATCAGGTTAAGTGCATCAGTTCAAGAGTTATTGTATTCAGAGAGCACGATGGTGAAACAATACTACCGTCGTTTTCGCGGGCAGTAAATATGCAGGGTGCGGCAAATAAGTAGCTTCCTAAGGTTTTTCGCTGTTTTCTCATCAGCCGTTTAAAATTTTGATTCGAAATTTTGCACATTTATTTTCCAAACTGTTCTACATTTAACTACCAAGAAAAGTGTGATTCTGTTGGAAAATGACTAAGTTATAATTTTTTTAATATGTCCGCTTACCGATTTTTCAGCATTAAATGTTTAAACTAAAATGTTTAAGTTTCAAAAACCGGTTATCAGGTTACTGCCGATAACGTCAAATTGACGAATGATAAACAGTAATTTGTTTTGATTGTCAATTATTACTAACTTTTTGTTCTTTTAAAGTATTTTCGAAGACTGCAATCGCCTGCTGCCCACCGGATTCATCTTTCAGCATGACGGCGCAGCATCATACACAGCGCGCAGCGCACATAACTGTCCAGAGTTCATCACAAAAAAACCAGTGACCTCCAAATTCACCGGATATAAACCCTATGGACTACGACGAATGGGGTACAATGTTGGAGGTTTAGAGCAACTTAAAACAAAGCAGAAAACAATCGCCAAACTCAAGAAAGCGCTTCAGGTTATCTTCTGGTGCAACCTGCCATAGAAACTGATCGACAAAGCTGCGAAAAACTTATCAAATTAAGCGACTACATTAGTTAGGCCTAAGCCTGTTGTTTCAACGATGTTACAGAATTGGTGTTGTAGCTTGAACATTTTTAACGCTGAAAAATCGGTAGGCGGTCATGTTAAAAACCAATAATTTTGTCAATTTTTTTAACGGAATCACATTTTTACTTGGCAGTTGGATGTACAACATTTTAGTACATAAATGTGTAACATTTCAAATTAACATTTTAAACGGTTGCCGATAAAACAGCGAAAAATTTTAGGGGGCTACTTTGTTTTGCCGCACCCTGTATACCTAGTAAAGAAATAATATCACAGTTCATATAAAGGGCAGAAAATATACTTCTGATGAAAAAAGAGTATGCCATTGCTAAGTTTAACTAGAAAAATTTTTAAAAACTTCAAACAAAAATAAAAGTCAAAGAGCCTGTTTGGAGCAGTAGAACATAAGCGAGCGTATTCTGAGTTAAGTAAAAAAAATTACCGATTTTGTAACGGGAACAGTCAAAGTGCCGTATAGGTGGAGTAATTAAAGAGCGTGCAGTCGCTAATATCTGTCGGAGTAATACAATATCTGGCCAGTCTGCTGACCGCTTCCATTACATTGTCTCTCGTCAAAAACCACGTGACGCTGCAGGACACTGGCCAATCATAAGCCTTACTGACGTCACTGGCTCGTTCAGTTGCTGCTGCTGATGATAATGACGTTGATGATGGCGTAGCTGATGACGTCACCAACTGCTGTTTGTGCTCGCGCCGTCTATTCTGGAACCAAATGCGGACGTTTGACTTATCGAGACGTCGGCCTACCGAATCGACCGTTCGCAGTTTCACAGTCAGCTCATCTAACTCGCTTGACGTCGGCGTACTCTCTATAGAATAAACACACAGCATAGCATTGATTGTTTCGGTATGTTAAATCGGAGTCTGCAGTGGAATAAGTGTGGAGTTTTAAATAAACTTAATATACAGCGGCTTAACACTTATTCTACGCTAGACGACGGCGCACTTTTAGCAGCAATTAGATAAATTACATCAACACAGTGAGCTTTTATGCGCCACGATTATCAACACTGCCGATCAAACTACTGTATTATCTAAGTCAATCATGAATGGAAATTTGGTCAGAAAAAAACTATAGCTTTTAGCCGACCGTACTTAAGTAACGGTCGAGCTTATGGTACGAGTTGTCGTCTTACTGTCACCTGTCTGTCGTTGTCCGTCACGGATGTACTGTGGCTAAACGGTGCAAGATAGGGCCTCGGTTGCTATTGATCACTAATAGGCAGTCGCATATTGGCTTTAAATGACATGAAAATCATTGACCTTGGATGACCTTGAAGGGTCATAACGCACTATGATACGCCAATCGTGCGGTATTGCGGCTAAACGATAAGTCGTAGGAGGTCAGCGATAGTACCATTGGATAGGGCCCTGGCGACTTCTTATAGGCTGTCAATGGTAACCATATCTGCATCTACAGCGGTTTGGCCGCAATTTTTAATGAAATGTTTTAAGCTATAAGTGGCTATATCTCGGAGACGGTGACCTTGGATGACCTTGAGGGTCACTAACAACCAGTACGGTCGGCGTCGGCTATCCTAGCAACAGCTGAGCTTTTAGTTAAAATTTTAAAACCCCCTTTAAAACCCCAAAAGTTTTCTTTTTAAGTTTTTTTATTTGTTGTGCAATTTAAAAAAAATCAAATTTCATTTCGCATTCTAATCTCGATTTTCTTAGTTTTGACGTTACGTCATTTTAACAACACAAAACAACATTGCATGAAGAATGGTGCATAAGATGTTTTTCTTCACACAGCTAAAACTTAATAATCCCAAAAACCAAAACACCTAAAAACTTTCCCGAAATATGGTATTTCCCAGCCGTGATTTAAATCTGTTAATCAATCAGTCATTCTACGTACTCAATAAAACTTAATAATATGTCAGTAGAAGTTTGCAACAAATAAGTTTACACAAGCAAGACGTGTCAGGCCCGTCGGAGCACTTACGGCTGCCTTAGAACAAATCCCAAAGCTGCAGTAAAATTCAAAAGCATAACACAAGTAATAAAAATATAAAATAAGACTAAAAATATGTCAACGATTTTTGTAGGTTGTTTTATGTTTAATTTGTTTTAATGTTATTTCTCATATTGCGGTGAATAAAGACTTTCAAAACATACAAGGAAAAACTTAACACACATAAGAAAGAAAAAAATCTGCTATAACGGCATTAATGTTAACTATTCGCTTGGCTACTTTCGTCAGTGTTACCCACCACCAACGTTGGTTTATTACCGTGAAGCGGCGAAACAAAAAATATGACAGGAACGAAATCATACAAAGCCATACACAATACCCTAAATACAGTGCTTTATTACTTTGCATGTCACTGCTTCAAATCAACTGCCTATTAAACGCAAACTGCAAATCAATTAATTACTCAAAAATTAATGTAAAAGATGAAACGAACTAAATGCGTATTTTGTAAGACAGTTTACTGGAAAAATTCATGTCGAGAAAGACGATACCAGATATTTTAAACCGCTGACAAATAAATAAAAAAGGCGCAGAAAAAAGGGAATTTGTTTGGTCGACTTACTATGGGCGAAGGCGTCACTTAGCAGTCGTCGCTGATCTTCGTTGTATTCATAACGCTGTCGTTTACGAGTGATGTCGGATGATGATGATGATGAAGATGATGACGACTCAATTCGGCGTTTAACTGCCGCTGAAGTCTGCCCAGCCGTACGCTTCTGCCGCTGAGTGACGTCATTACAACTAGCATTGCTAGTACACGTAGTGGCTGATAATTTTTCGCATATGTCCGCTGACTTTGACGACAGCTGAATGACGTCACCGATGACGTCACTCGCACGTGACTGATTTCTAAATAGTTCATAACAAACACAGTAACCTATTCGTAATTAGAGTCGCGAAATTGTCTGACACGCAATTACACTAAAACATTTGCAAACACGTTTCATAATGTTAAAATAATCTCGCAAAATTGTCGAACAGTCTAGAGGATAGCGCACAGCCTAAAGATAGACCATGGTTACGTGGAAAATAAAACATTATAGATTTGCAACCAGTTAATAAACAGTTATTATAGGGAATTTATAACACTTGTTTAAACATACTACCGTATATCTCAGTTGTAGCATATCTGTTCAAAAGATTAAAAATATCAATTAAAAATTAACGTTAATATCAGGCGTAGTTGTAACTAATTATTTGTTGTCGTTAATCTTTAACTAGTAAAAGACACTATTACCTCTGATATGACATCACGGAATGTTGCGCTGCAGGCCACAACGACGGAGTCATCACACACCATGATGACGTCGACGCATCTTCTGATGTCGTCATCATAACCAATGGAAAACTACAATTAGCTGATTATGATAATAAATTAACTGATCACGAAGTGATGGACAACTGTTGGGCGAGTTCTGAGTGACGGTAAGTAGGCTAATAATTGACGACGGCGACCAGGTGAGAATTGAGCTGCTAACCAATCAGCGATCAGCGTTCAACAGGTGTGCGCGTGGACTTCAAACGACACGTGACTGACACTAGGGCAAGCTAGCAATTGCGCCATTTTGTTGACGCGAACTACTGAATGTGTCAGAAATTGACTACTGCCAAGAACCCATGGTGTCGCACCGACACGCGTGGTAGCTCTGGTCTGAGATGAATTGGTATTTAGTATGAGAGAGAGAGAGAGACAGCTTCGTAGATTACAGCTGATTGGCCGGTCGGCCGTGCGGAGTTAAATGTTGATTCATCATGTTAACGCCACCAAATAATGTAACGAAAAACGAAAAAATAACTAACAATAATAATCGCTCTGGCATACACCACAATATATTGCGCGGCGTCATCCACAGTTGACGAAGATTAACGAACTGCTTAAACCTTTAGCTGCAACTGCAAAACAAGAAGCCCTCCTGTCGCTAAGATAGCCGACCGTACTGGTTGTCAGTAACCTTCAAGGTTATCCAAAGTTGTTGTCCGATAAGTCATTTGCGCACTGGGCCCATGAAGTGGCCTCAGCGCTGGGTGGCCGTTTATGTGGTCACCCTCCCCGCAGGTAAAGGTCCAATAAGTCGACAATAAATGTCGACTTTGGGGTCAGCCATAGGGCACCATGACGTTACACAATGGAACCCACGAATATTTGGTCGACTGATGCTGCCAGTAGTGACCGAAAGCCGCGCCATGCAATGCATGTGTTCTTTGCCCCACGCACTGCGTCCACGCTACTGTGTGACACCTCGCACGCGACGTCGCTGCGTGTCACACATCACAGGCAATCACGTCGTCCAAATGTCAACCCATGACAGGTTCTACGGAGTTTTGTACTAACCCGTTTGTTTTCTCACCACTTGGTGTTTCTGAGCCACTTATTACATCGACATTTTACTCTCCAGCTTTTTGATTAATTCGCCGCTTCTGTAGCAGCTGTTCAGTCTAGTTTGAAGTTTTAAGTGTCGACATTGTTATAAAGTTGAATGGTATTTATTAAATTTAGACAACTTAGCTTAATATCTCTCTCGCAAACCACCTTCCGCATAGAATCATTTGATAAAGACCTATAATTCATGACGATTTCATGTCTTCTATTGTGTATGACAATTTCAAACTGTTTGTTGCATATTGCACCAAAATGTTTTATGTAGACCGTTTTTGTTCAAAAGCGGTCTACATAAATAATATACCCCACACAAATACAAAATGCCATTAGGCTAAGTGTAACGAGTATGTTACATGTAGACGGTATTAAATAGATCACGTTCATATGCAGGCGTTATAAGTTACTCTTTTGCGATCATAATAGTTTGCAACTTGAAAGTGGACAATACGTAGTATACATAGGGAATTACTGCAGAAAAACCACAGATGACTATCAATAGAATATCCTTCAGAGGTTATACAATTTTTCTACATCATCGAGAATTACACGCATGCAATGGGACGACTGAAAATGCAAAACTGGAAATGGAGAACAAGGGGAAACGTCCAGGCGGGGGAAATGTCCGAGGGGAAACGTCCGCGGTTGACAGGCCCAGAGGAAGAACCTGAATTATCAAAATCGTTACTACATCGTTCGGTAAAAAGCGTATGTTGTATACATCTTGTACCGTTTCACAGTGATTCCCATGCGACAGAGAGTCGGACGGACTCACAGAAATGCGACAGCAATAGATGAATCAATTAAACGACGGGCGCTAAAACGAAAAAGACGTTAGCACTTTAATTTGATATTCTATACAGCATTAGAACCTGTCTTCAAAACCAGCTCGCTAAATAAAGCCGTTGGTGCGCTACTGCCAAACAGGTTCTCTCGCTACTATCATTGACACAATAAGCTACCAGACGGACACGCTGCGGAGTATTAATAGTTTGAAGGTTTTTCGGTTCATAAACTGACGCTTTGCTCATCCTATGAACAAGTCACGTGGCTAACGCGATCACGAGTGCTTCATCGTGTACTATAGAAGCGAAACTGAAATTGTACGTTGTAGGCTATATAAGCAATGAATAACAATATGCACTTAGACCGGTGACCAGCATTTTGCTAACGGTGTTGCACAAACTAGACAAAGCTCGGTATAGCCCAAATTCCATTACATCGACTTTCACCAAAACTTCATCGCCGGGAAGTTTCGGCAAAAATCGCGGATACGAACCAACTCGACATGTCGAGATGATTGCGACAAAGTCTGTGACAAATTTGCGACAAACCAGTTTGTGTCGCTCTAGTGGAATTTAGTCCGTGACAATACACAGAGAAAGTCGGCGAGAAATTCCTCGACAACGTGCGGACTTCGTCGCAAAGTCAGCATTATAGAATTTAAGCTTATAGGCCTATGCTGAATGTTGATTCTAATTCTGTGTCATTACTGACCTGGGGAAATGACGTGCCCTAAGCACTCGAAAAAAGACGGGAAAATGTCTGCGGTGGGGAACGTTTGGGATAGAAGCGTTCGGGGGAGGTATTGTCCGCGTATCCGGATCCGGACAGGCTCTGGCGACGCGGCGGGTTTGGCTTTACGAGTAGGCCTATGCAGTAGAAATAAGTAAGTTTTCAACTTGTTGCTATAAAGTTTGGCAGATGGCTGGTGTTGTGGAAGTCGGTGGGTATAGACTGTTGTAAATGCTTGCGACTGCCACACTGCTCCGTATGTCGCCACGTGTCCTTGGGATGAAGAGACGAGACGCTTTGGTTAGACCTTATAGCTGTACGTAGACAGCGGATCAGAGTGTGATTAAAGCTCCCGAAGTTGTGACTACTCAGCGAGTTCTGTGCTGGAACAGAGTGATAGCGAGAAAACCACGCCATTAATTCCTGACTTCCTATGCTACTCATGCAACTACGTTCAAATTAACACCACCGGTAAGTATTGCAACACGGAATTTCCGCGAAACGTATAACCTCGATCAATTATGACGAATTAGTTTTATTCTAAGCCGGCTGCAGCATCAGCTGATCTGACATTATTATAGCGCGTTTATTATCCTAATGCTTACATTCGGATAATCAAATTTGGTAAAGCTGGGAAACTACCCTAAAATGTCGACCAGACATGATAAACAATTCAATGCGATACGATGAAAAATGTAAACAAGCTTGGTGTATAAGAGTAAATTTTATTATTAGCTTTTACTGTCGTATATTCCGATTGAGTTTATTTGCAGAGAATTAACAAAATTTTTAATCAGTGCGAAGGGTTATGATATTATTTTCAATTCATTTTGTCTTTTACATCGCAGTTGCTGTTGCACCGCTGTTGTTTATTCTATACATTTATTTCCTGCTGTCACGTTAGGCCTACATTTGTCACCAAAAATACACGTAACTAACAATAATCAGTGCGTTTGGTGGCTGCAACATTCAACTGAGATGTGGATATAACTGCAATGCTGTGCGAAATGTTTCTGTGGTCGTATTTCGTAAAACGGCTTTAGCCTAGACATACGAGTACATTCGCATCGTAAACAATGCACCCCTCTCTAATGTAGACCGTATGAATTTAACGGTGGTGGCACGATCGGTTAGGCCTTGCAAGTTCGTGACATTCAGCCGGAACTGTAATGCTTTACTTTACACGCGCTTGCTGGACGTACATATTGTACACAGTCGCCAAAATCAACAACTGTGCGTTGTGGGTCACCGGTAACTAACTACTCGTTTCTTTCAGGCATCTACGTTTCTAGCTTAAAATTCGCGTTTTCCACGGTATGCGTTCGTTAAATCAACATTTGATTAAATAAAATTTTGAGCCCTGAATTGACAACTTTTCAGCTCAGTCTGCCCAGGAACCGACACAAAGAACGATTGCGCATGTACGAACTTCAGCTAACATCGCAGAAGATCGACGAAGCCAGTTCGAGGAAGTCTGAAGTTCGACTAGATGTGGCGTAGATGTGTGACGGACGAGGTGTAAATGGCCAGGTCAGACCGTGATGCCGCTCGGTTTCAGACGCAGTTTCTGACGAACAGAGACGTCGCTGGGACGTCGGACGCTTACAGTTTACTGGTTCACGAGGACGGCGCGCTGACTCGCTATCGCTACGCTCTGCTCGCCATCTTGTTCGCCGTCAATCTGTTCATATCAGTCGCCGTGCTTGTCCTTGCCGTGCTCAAGCAGCCAGCGCCGTCGGACGTACACTGGGAGGCAGTGTCGGCGATGACCAACGACTCGCAGGAGTGGATGACGTGCAGACGATATTATGCGACTGACAGCAAACGAACGCGACAGGATTGTGCCGTTATCAACGACCGATTCTGCCACGCCGCGTCCAAGGTAATTAACAGTTGTTTCTTCATCGCTCTGCTCTTTATACCATTACCAGAGTTTACTGTCCTTGGTCTTCTGCCACACGGCAGGTTTATGACAAACTGTTCTGCCAGCTACTTCTGTCTTCTGCATTTTTACGCGCAACAGCAGCTGCTGCTGTAGCGCGTCTTAGCCATCGCAATTCTGTCCGTCTGTCTGTCACACTGGTAGATCAGTCAAAAGCGGTGCAAGCTAGAATCACCAAATCTTCACCGTCGGCTGCCTGGAAGACCCTAGTTTCAGGAACCGTAAAGCTTTTCCATAAAATCGAAGGGGGTCACCCCGAACGACGGCGCTAAATGGGAGGGGGTATGGAAAATCTGCGACATCCAGCAGATATGGCGTTGCCAGAGCGAGATAGCCAAAACTTTTGAAAACTTTTGAAACTAGCCAAAAGCCGTACGGATAAGATGGCAAATGAAGTACGCAGCACTAGCGTACGATGGTGCACCGCTGTTGCGCGTTTCTGTTTGCGTTAGCAGAGCTTTACTTGTTTTCATAGTCACGTAATCTGTACTTGTGGAGTCCCTAAACATTTGCAGGCGCTTTCGTTCTCTTGTTGCTTTACTCGTACGATATCCCACTTTCTATTGTGTCTCAAGATGTCCTATCCATCTGAGTTTGCGTTGCTGTGCTGTGTCGAAGATGTTTCTTCATTCCTGGTCTCTCTGCAGCACTTCAACATTTCTTACTCTGTCAACCCAGCAGATCTTATTTATTCTAATGCCAGAGCGATCATGTACAGTTTACACCTCGAGTGAAGCAGACTACCGTACCGGGTTTTGTCATAACGTTTTCTTAAACTGACCGACCTTTAAATCTTTTAACTGACTCGATGTCCAAAAAATTTGCAATACGGTACTTATTGTTAAGGATCTCGCCCAAAACGTGTCGGTCCATTACCTTGCAAAGTATAATTGTTCGAAAATTAGCATGCTATGTACGCTATGTGCTGGCGAATGGTAGACATGCGATGATGTTAATCGTAATAGGAACAGCATTGACATGAATGTTAAAAATGTCAGTTTAAATGTCGTGCCCGGCTGGTATGATGTGATAAATTGCATTGAGTTATTACTTAGAGTCAGTTTCTGACGTAGCCTATCGTATAAAATGTTTGTTGCAGGTATCTGGCAGACAACTTTCTTGCGCCCCTGCAGGTAATTAGACTTACATCCAGAACGTACTGAAATTGCAATTTGTGCACAAATTACCAGCTTTTCGAGTGAGATTCCAGTCGTGGTACTTTAGAAACTGGAGTAGGCTGCAGCAGTATTTAATTATAATACTTGTAATAAACGTTTATAAACATTTTTTTGTAAAAAACGCGTTACTATCATATGTGTGTGTTTTGTGTGTTCATGGGCCTCGAGCCTGCCATTGAAGACAAATAAATAAATAAATAAAATATTCTAGCAAGCTAACGTATTAGATTAATCGTTTAGAATAATTGTACCACGGTGAAGGCCTAATTGGATCTAATACTAAAGGACTAGATATGACACTTTTTACATTGCAGTGCAGTTAATCAGTTGTCAGTAGACGTTGATGTGACTGGGTGTAATTTATGTACAGAGTTTAGTGAGAAGAGTACGTGGTCGGTTAGCGTTGACGAGCGAGTGGACAGGACCGGCTGGTACGCCATTTACAGCAGTGTCCGATGGAACCCGTGCGTGTCCAGGTGGTATCATCACATCTACGCCGCACATCAGTTGATAACAAACAGCAGCAGAAGCAGCAGCAGCAGGGCGTGTAGCCACAGTAGCCACGTCGTAGTGGCAGCGTTACTGAAAGACAGTCTCGCCATCAGAACATCGCCGGCAACCGCCGGTCATCGCACACAGATTAGAACTGTACTTCAACGGATTGGCTAGAAACAGTTTAGGGCATGCGTGGTTATCTTGATCGTTGAATATACACCGTGTCTCTCGTAAAGCGTACCGGCAGCGTTATTAATATGATAATTCTGGCAGGACTGGCGTGTACCGTGTGTATCGACATTTGTGACTCTTTCACTTTCGCATTTTGCGATGAACAGCGAGACAGGGTGGAATAAACGCTGCCATGATTTCACCTCAAATGTCTTGCCATACTACCTTGTAAAGGATTTTGACCGCGCCTCTGACAGTTGAGCAGCTTTATCGGTAAAACAAATGACCCCCACGGTAAACGCTGGACAGAAAAGCTGGGTGGGTCGAGTTTCGACCCCCTTGGCCCTGGGCAGGTGCAAACCCCAAGCCCTGGGCCTTGCACCTGCCCATACCATTAAAAATCAGCACAACCACACTGCAGCACAAAGCGTAATATGGATGTTGCCACACGTGT
>Ga0056128_1003823_pt1 | contig 18671 bp, 6 predicted proteins | sample WorMetLIZISLAND2_FD_71113 | JGI IMG/M metagenome (GOLD analysis project Ga0056128, IMG submission 71113) | Marine gutless worms symbiont microbial communities from Max Planck institute for Marine Microbiology, Germany - Olavius geniculatus... ... | reverse complement strand
ACTGTGTGTCAATGTGCTGCTGAATAATATCACCTTTTGTAATTTTTGCTGTTTTCGATGTGCAAGTCCTTAAATGTTGCCGTTAACAAGTGTATAAACTAATGTTTTGTACATTTATTTCCAATAATGGTCGATGACGCTAGTTGCCATTTGTTTTGTTATACCTCAACTCATGCGTCTATCTAGCACAGTTACGGAGATATGGCGCCTCAAAAATAATGGGGTCACGACCTTGACCTTTTGGGGTCACGTGACGGCATTGATCACGTGACCATTCGACTCCCGGGGGTCGACTTCCTATCGGTGGTCTATAGTGACCATGCGTCTATCTAGCACCGTTATGGAGATATGGCCGTTTGAAGTTCTTCCAGGAAGGCTCTTCCAGGAACAGAGGTCGGTCGTCGGTCGATCGTCGGTCGGTTTTCAATATTATACTGATCTCATATACTCCTCTTCGCTACGTTAGGAGCGTAGCGAGCGAGAAGTAAAAAAATATAAATTATTGTAATTTATTATGACACAAAGTTCTTGTTATTTAAATAAATGTTCAGTATGCGCCGCTTTGTTCTGGTTAATTGCCTGCAAACTTTGTTGTCGTTTTATCGACGCTTTTACTATAAACATTCTCAGAATTAAGTATTAATGTTAATTGTAGTAATTTTTTTTAAAAAAAATCAGGCATTACGATGTAGTGTAGCGACACACAGTTAAGGTGTGGCTGAATATCTAACTCTTACTTTATTGCAAATTTTGACATAATGTGCCGATAAAAGAATTGTGCAAATTGGTAATTATTTGGCAATTATAATTATGAGAACATGAGTTGGAGGCTTACTTTTTGGCCCACTTTCTCTATACACTGGTGTGTAACAAATCAGAAATATCGTATTTACATGTACAATTGCAACGCAATTTTCAGCTCTCTCTGAAAGTCTGCGACGAATTTCCGAACGAAACAGCCGCATCTGTGTGTCTTAATCAAGACGGGGCAGCTGGCAAATTATGACGTAGTGCCGTGCCGGTTTGTCAACGTTTTAGCAGAAGAACAATAAATAGACCAGCCTCGTCTGTATGCCGACTGCCGTACGTGCACACCGGTAGCGGATGCCACTCGGACGTCGCCAGAATGACCATCTGCTCTGAAGACAGCTGCCAGCGCCACTAGATGAATGAATGTAGCACCAAAAGTAGCAACTGCTCCACTAACCCCTGCTACGGACTGTAGTCTTGAAGTTAACGTTTGTTCTTATTAGTCAATGGCCCAGTATTTGTTAGGCCTAGGCCTACTGCCCGCGAAAGCGACGGTAATATTGCTTTCAGCATCGTCAACAAGAAAACCCAGCTGTCGCTAGGGAAGACACGCTAAACTGCCAATTTTTTAAATAAAATACTTATTAATAAAATAATGCACGTTCGTGTTAACATAACGATAGATTTAGCATAAGCAACATATTTTAACGTGAAAACCGCAGCAATCTTCTGCTTATGTGTGCCAATAGGTTAGTCATCAATGTACACTGTGAGGCATAAAAACACACAACTTTTTTTGCCATAACTTGAAAAAGAATAATCAAATTTTAATAATTTTTGGTACCCAAATTTCTGATACAACTGACCATCAATTGACCTTTTCGTTTCCCACCTCATCCAACGTCTGTTTCTGCACTACCTGAAAAAACAGAACAGACAAAATATGCATTAAAATCAACCAAACACTTTATGAAATTTCATCTTTTTGGATATGTGGTCACTGACAGCCAATCAATTACAAGGTTTGACTGTTGTGCAGCAGCACGTCTGTTAAATAGGCATAACATTCAGGAATATTGATAAATTCAAGAAGCGACTGGTGAAGTCTGGATTGGTCTGGAGCAGAACGCTATCGACGCTGCTATCAATGAATGGAGAAAGTGTTTCCAAGCCGAGCCTATTTTCGTGGGCCAACACTTTAAACATTTTTGTAAACAGTTAAAAAATGGACAATTAGATAAACTATTAGCTAAATCAATAACAATATAAACAAAATGTGTGTTTGTGTGTTGTTTTGATTAAGCAACAATACTAAAGTGGTTTAAAATGCAATATTTTGTTTGTTTGTTTTTTCCACGTAGTGCAGAAACAGACAATGGGTAAAGTGGAAAACTAAACAGTTGTATCAGAAGTATTCTTATCAAAACTTATTACAATTGGATCCATTTTCTTCAAATTATGATAAAAAATGTTGGTGTGTTTTTATGCCTCACGGTGTAGTTAATGCTTGACGAGAAAAAGCTACATTATTCTTTAGGCCTACCTACCTATTTTCAACACGTTTGCTACATTGCTTTAAACGACATGTATAACTAAGTCTTCCGGAACATCAATGCATCTTCTGCGGTGATTTTGTAGTATACTTAGTGAATCATCATCAGCGTCATCGCCGTCACACGTTTCGCATGACGTCACGTGACGTCAGCAGCAGAAGCAGCAGCAACGATGCTAGTAATAGCTCGTCGTTGCGGTTGACAAGTCAATACGGCGCGACATACGAATCGATCGATTTATTCGCTCGACTCCCAGCGCCCAGGACCGATGACGATGACAAGTTAATCGATTGGACTCCTGCGATGAGCCCCAGACAGACAGATTCAGACACTCAGTTTCAGCAGCCGTGCGTCCAGTACGTGGTCGGATGTCTAGACTGTCCAGTCGCACACAGTGCCCAGACCCCCGCCGTCCAGTGGCTTCTATCCCTATACCTAATGGGCGAAAAGTAGGGATTTTTTGTTAAAAGTGTAGATGAAAACTTTTTTTGTTCAGTGGGCAATCTACATCTTTAACAATCAACACCCTTAACGAAACTTTCCTCCCTATTTTTCATTTTCACATATTTTGTAATTTACACCATTAACAAAATTTTTCCCTTAGAAAGAGAAAGAAGTATAAAAGGAAAGGGTTCTTGAGTGCAAAAGTGGGGGGAGAACTTGAGCCAAAAATTGGGGGGAAAGTTGCGCTCGTTTCCCTATGTGGGGGATATATGCCTCAGCTTCAGTTAAATTTGCGATTACATCAGTCCGTTACGCGCGGATACAATTTTTCAGATACAAGACTCAACTAGAAATCGTAAACGAAAAACTGGAATACTAAACTAGAAAATAAATTACAAGACATTGAAACGAAACAAAAATAAATCGAAAAGCGCTGGACTCAAGAAGCTTAGTGTGGCTTTGCAGAGTAATGGATAGAGCGTAGCCTGCTGTAGGCTTGAACTTGCAATAATGTTGTGGGTTTGACTACCGACCGAAAAACTGCCAGCTATAACTAAGGCCCACTGTAGCTACGGTCTACTAGCTATGAAAATGTTTCTCTTGCACTACATCGCTGAAATTTTGCATGCCCGAGTTTCACACACATGGCTAATTATTTGTGCAAAAATTTTCCCATACGACCTAAAGCTTAGCCACATACGTCCGTTACAGACGGATATGCATGTACGGACAGACGAACAGACGGATGACAACCATAGCAATAGCTCGACCATCACTTAAGTACGGTTGGCTGAAAACGATATTTGCGAGCAATCCACACAATTTTTGAGCATTTTGTTTAGTTTGCTTGGAGAATAAAATGAATCTCTGATCTGTGGCGGCCGGAATGCAAAACGTGAGCTTAGCATTAGCGTATAGCTTCGGGCTACTGGCTTGCACTGATGGCAGTAGATTCGGCAATATTGCTGGGACTTTTGCTTTTGCCATCCGCCCGCCGGTTCGTTATACCCGTGATCATCAGTTCTCTATTCTCCGCTGCTGAAATCGAATGAACTCCTTGCCCGATAATAATTTTCCCGTTGCATGCAGACGTAGGCCTACGTGGGTGTGTACTGTGTGCCTGTTCATCCTCTAATTACAAACCGGCGTACCACAGAGTGCACCACTTTCAGGAAGGAACAGACAACAGCAGTCGTCCCGTTCATCGAATATTCTTTATCTGCGCTCTGCAGGTGTGCCTCCCAGCAGCTGAAGCAAGCAAGCTAGCTACCCACAGTCGCACAGCGAGATGCTCAAATCACATTCGATAAATACCTAACTAGGCGTAAGCATACAGTCATAGTAGTCGGTCTCTAGGACTACCAATCGAATCACGTGAAAGTCACAACAGGCAGTATCGGCACTGGAGAAGGTCTCAGGGCAGATAGAAGAGACCAACTGTGTTGGGTGTACCCCTTGTTGCTCCGTATTACATTAAAATAGTACGCCTGTAAACAACAGTAATTGTTTTGTGAACATTCGTATGTAGTTTCCTGGAGTGCGTAGGCCCTATTTGTCACATAAAAAAATCTGTAGTTTGATTTCTGGATATGTTATTTGCTGATGAAAACTTATTGTGGTGATTTAAACCGATGTAGGCTAGCCTATATAGTGACCACATTAAGTAACCACAGGCGAAAAATGGAGTCTCCATTTTATTTATTTGTCTGTGTCCTGAATTTTATGTGTTTCCGTTCTGCCTTTGCCGTGAGAAATGATGGTGGTAATAATGTATATTTTAGTAAAAAAAAATGTGTCATCTTTACCGAGCGTCATTTTACGGCACATAGCAAACATCCATTCCACGCCAATTTTCATTTTCTGGCCTCCAATTAGTAAAGCAGAAATAAATCGATTAAAAATTGTTTAGGCTTACACACTTTTAGCGGAACGTCTACTTATACGTTGTATTATAAAACATTGTGTGTAACAATTAACTAAAATTTTCTTTAAAGTATCGGTCGACGACAACGTGAAACCTTTTACAATGGCACAGTGCAAGTCTTTAGTCAGCTAGAGTTCTCTGCTTCAATGTCGACTAATGCGGCACTTTCGAGCGCTCTGGGCGCAAAACAGCCATAATCGATTGCAGCTCAGTTTGCGAATTTGCTCACCTCTTCAGACAGCCTGAGCGACTCGCACACGTCAATGAAGACCCGCTCAACCGAAGGTTTAGTTCACCAGCGGCGTGGCTTGAGTCAAGGTGATGAGAAAACGGTAACGTTTCGCAGTTAAAATATTCACACTGAGTCTTCGTTAAAAATAGCCCACGCGCAATCTACCACGCGACATTACACAGTTGGATGCGTTGAGTTTCACTTGCAAAAGCTTTAAGATACGAAAGCACTTTCTTTGGATATGTGACGACGATGGGGACACACATGCGTTTATCGAACTGTCCGTATAATTACTTTCGAAATAATAACTAACATTGCAGTCTACTAGTACGACCTAAGAACTATAAAGTCGCAGCCTGGCGAACAATATGGACACAAGATTTCTAAAATGTCAAAAACGGCCAATGAGCAATAAAGGAAAAAAACTTCGCACGTATGCCTGTAAATAATGACAATTTCTATAATTATGCTACTACGTGACGAAATGTAGCACAATTTCAAAAATATAATGACGTTAAAATAACAAACGATGAGTCTGACGGAAAGTAATGGCCTCGAGTACATGATTACGTCACTTGAAAGCTGATGGTCCAGACTCCAGAGACAAGGATTAGCTCTCGACCCTATGCTAGTACCCAAATATCAAGCTGGGCCCTTTTATAATATGGTCGTAGAAATTACTTTTAAAAACGTTAAATGGTGTATAGCTCTTTACGAGAAACACATCTCAAAGCCACGCAGCGTCGCCTGCCATATGTCTGCCACCCGGCACAGGTAAACGCGCCCCGCTTTAACCCTAGCAAGGCAAGTCAGTACGCCTACTCGATTTACTTACCCCAGAGGGATGAAAGACTGAGTTGACCCCCTTGGTGTTGTTTACATACGCCGACGGAGACTGAATGATGACAACCACGCACGTTATCGAAAATATTGTTAGTCTTCTACGTATGTCGACGTTATCGGCAGCAACATCTTCGGTCATCTTTATCATCACCAGGACTGCTGCTGCTGCTGCTGCTGCAGACGTCATTGCGAATAGTTTATAAAGTAGCGAACATCAGTAATTGATGCTGCCAAGTGTCACTCGTATGTCCGATGACGTGACAGTACACGCTGTTACACGTCAAAAATCTTATATTCAATTAAGCCTTTTGTGTTACGCGTTCGGTCTATAAGCCGCATTACACATAATTGCGTGTCCATCTGTCACATACAAACTCCTAACTCAAAAACAAAACAACGTAGAAAAAAATAAAACTGACGTGAACTTTTGCCTGAAAAAAACAGTTGGTGTGCCGATGTTAACAAGTTTAAAAGCTGCAAAATACACATCTCACCGCTTATGCACCGCTTAACATCAACGTATGTGACGTTTCGGCAGTTGTACGGACGGTTTCGGGTTGTAATTATACTGGCGCTTGATGCCGACATTTTTTCTAGTTAGACCGTATCCGATCTGTCTATTTTTTGAGCGAACACTAAACAAACGACGTGGGTAAAACTTAAGAAAGAAAATTTTTGTATATAAATTTATCAGCTATTTGCCGATTTGTACTGAGACTGGCGTGTTTTGTTCGCAATAAATCTATGACCATCACGTGTCAAATGATAGGTGTAAACTGAAATATAAAATAGAAAACACAATTGATCACATTGCTACTATTTTTGATTAAAAATAATTAACAATGTCTAATGAAACAGTTGCATAGCATCAGTCAGTGTACAAAGTAGGCAATCGTTTAACGTTAGTGGTAACATTTTTCAGTAGTAGTAAATCGATTCTTGCGCGCCATACGCTGCATCCACCGCACTCTTCGGCCACATACACATTTTCCAATATGAGAGCTGAAGCAATTTGCCACAAACATATTGTGACAAATGCTCTCACGCTCGGAAAGGCGTAAATTCTGTTTGTCGGCCGAGATTTAATGAAGTTCTGCACAAAAGTCGAGTGTGTGACGCACGGACGGACGGCGGAACCGTTCTGCGCGGTAGCCTACGTGCAAAGCGGAAAGCGCTTAGCATCAGAATACTGAATGCGCAACAGCTGAACGTCAAGACATTTTTGTCACGCGCCGAGTCGAGCAAATTGGAATCGTTGGAGGCGTGAACAGTCAGTCGCCAGGTGTCACTGCTCGGGACGTACGTGTTTGCTCTGCGAGGAAGGAATATGAATTAGCCTACGTGTGTGTTCCTCTGTCTATACTGTATATAGGTCGGCAATGTGGTGACACTGCATGGCTATAGTGCATTTTACGATTATGTGCAACATTCGGCATAGAGGAAGACAGGGAGCGCGCACGCAGCCACAGGTGGCCGTCCGTGCGTGGGTGATTTGTGCGTATGAATGCGAGTACCGTAGTCTGTCTGTCTGTGTATGCGCACTGAATTAAGCCGGCGGAGAATCGTATCTTAGATCAGACCCTCACTAATGGACAAGGCGTGTCGCACCTCTCAGACGTATGACAGTTAGCCCGGTCCGTCCAGCAGGAGACTGACTGCAAGAGTACTCCTATCACCGTACGCAATAAACGCCACTGTATGCGTGCCCCTCGTTGTCCACTGTCCAGTCTCTGACGTCCGAAGAAGGTCCAGTTGTTACGTTTTTATGAGTTCGCAACACTGCCGCGTGTTATTAACACCACGAATATATACAAGACACTTGTACACACACGTAACCATTATGCATTATGCACATAGGCCTATTTACGAACAGGAATAGATGAGACACTTAAGAACAACTTCAAACGGATGGCCCGGACGCTAAGTACTTCGTAAATTTTTGACATCTGCTCTCAAGCCTTCATTAAGATTTACTATGCATACGTAGCCTATTCAGCACTTATTCCAGAACTTATTCCATGTTTGCAAATACTGACCGCACCTAACTAGAATGCTTTTATCCAAACTGATAAGCAGTCATACAAAATCCCCCGAATCTGTCTTAATTGCCTTCAAAACCACCTGGTACAAAGTTAATACTCCATTACTTTTTCTTTCATTCATTAACTTTTTTATATCAATTTGGCTAACACTAGAGCAATTTTTAATACTAGGACGTCACTTACACAACTTGCATTTTCTAAGCATATTTCGTAAAATGGCGGCTCTGTATACAGCTAAATCAGCAAAGTACACAGAAAGTCAAAACAAAACCGAAATTAAATACAAAACAATTAGCAAAATTACTCCCAAACTTTTATTTTAATCGTGGCAATTGCTCAATAAAACAATTTATAGACAGTAGAACGCATGTTGAACCATATTTTGAAAATAAAATAAGTAGATATCAAAACCAGTTTAACTAACCTAGAAGCTAATTGTAACGCTGCTTTTCAGTCACTATTAATAACGTCGAACTTTTTGAACGTTTGATTCGATTCTTATCATTAAAACTTAACGTGACGTATCTTTGTAGAAGGTGGTAGGCGATACGTCTACACATAACGCCTACGGACTGCTATTTTTTCCTAGCCATGCATTTTGCAAGCCGAGTTTAGAGATTTTTGAATTACTCAGCAGGCGCAACAATAACTTTGAGAGGATGCGAGCTTGGGCTATAAGGCCAGTAAAACAAGTGCCAGATGTAATGGCTATGGCGCTCCGGAAAGTATAAGACATCTCCCGAGTGTCGGCTAGGCGACTCCACGTATATAGTTAATGGTCACGGCTCCGGCTTGCATCATAGACACCTCAGTCTCTTGCTGCCATGCATATTTCATAGTACGTCCGGTGCTAGGTTTAAGTGTTCGCTCTGAAAAGCGGAACTAAGATGTTTTGAACAACATTTTTAAAAAAAAAACAAGATTGATTTCTTGTTTTTTGCTTAACTGTTAAACGAATAAAAGCTACACGAATATGCCGCACGAAACAATAAAACATCGAACGTGAAGTCGTGCATATACACTGCACATTAGTACGGTAGTTTTTGATTATTACTTTAAAATTTAAAAAATATATATATTTATGTAATTTGCTGCCAACTGACATTGGTCAAACTACTGACACCAGAGACTAGCCTATATCGACATCTCAATTTGTAACTTCTAAGTTATTCGCATTCTTCTCTGCCGCATTTTAGTGACTGTCGTAATAGCCGACATTAATGTCCAGTAATCAGATCAGCGCCGCCTTATGGGCCGTAAGGCTCGGGAAGGACTTTTCGTTTTTACATTTAATTGACGCGCTACAGCTATGCTGTAGGCCCTACAGCGTCTTTGGCATCGTTGTTGTCTATCTTCTGTCTGTCGTCTGTAACGGATGTATTGTGACTAGCCGTTATGGTTTATTACAAAACCTTTTACACAAATAATTAGCCCCCAGCTGTGTCTTAAACTTAGGCATGCAAAATTTCAGTGATCTAGTGCAAAAAACATTTTTACAAGTGAGGTTAAACACAAAAAATAGGAGGAAAATGTGCGTTTTTAATGGAAAATTGGCCATATATCAGAAACGGTGAGAGATATAGCCAAGGTTACTATTAATCACTAATAAGAAGTGGCATAGGCCCTTTCAGATGAGACGGAAATTATAGACCTTAAATGACCTTAAAAGTTAGTACTGCAACAGAAACTGTGTAGGCTGTAGCGCGTCTTTCCTAGCGACAGCTGGGCTTTCTTGTTTTTACATTAAGATGCAAGTGCAAAGCGAAGTATTGCTACAGTAAGTTGTCCGCCCGTCTGTAACAATCATGATATATTGTGGTTGGTTGGACGTTACTTGGACAGTAACGGCTCAAGTAATGTGGACTAAGTCCATAGGAAACATCATAAAATTGCTCATGGAATACATTGAATGGTAGATTTTATTATAACTTTTTCCCCATTTCTCCGTAAATGCAATACTAAAAGCAATAAACTGCATTTTGCTAGCTGCTACCCTTATCGTAAACAAAAAGCCTAGCTGTCGCTAGAATAGCCGACCGTACTAATCGTCAGTGACCTTCAAAATTATCCAAGATCGATGATTTTTTATTTTGTCTGAAAGAGCGTGTGCCATTTTTATTAGTGATTAATAATAACCTTGGCAGTATCTCTCACTGTTTCCGCGATATGGCTAGTTGATTGCTGAAAACGCACATTTACCCCCCCTCTTAGTTTAACCCCAAATTTGAAAATGTTTCCCTTGCATTAGACGGCTGAAACTTTGCATGCCCAAGTTCAACACACGTGGACAATTATTCTTGTAAAAGTTTTTTCTCTACGACCTATAATTTCGCCACAAGCTTAGCCGTTACTTAAGTACGGGCGGCTAAAAATTAAAAGTCGTAACTATGTCCGTCAAAATAGTCCGATGCTGTCATATCAAATAGCCGTCCGTCTATAGCTGTGCAACCTTATCCCAAACTTAGCTTTTAAACTAAAACTAAACACAGGCTACTTTGCTCTGAAAACGTTTGTACAAATTTTGCACGTTTACAAAAAAAATCTGTGAGAAATTGGAAGAAAGATGGACATATTAGGCCTACGGTCGTTCGTTAGTTTCATCGGCGCATTGTAAAGCATAATCTTTGACTGAAATCCACAAGCACATGTACTTGTCGGGGTTACTGTCATTCGATAGACGGTGCCACTTTATTTTTCAGTTATTTTAACAAATTACAAAGTCACGTTAAGAATGAAATAATTTGACGCCTATCTGATCGATAGTACTTGTTGAGTTACAAGTCGTAAAACAAAGTTGCATCGTTGAGCAACCTTGCACACTATAAGTCCTAAACTTGCCTATCACTGAAGCGAGTGTAAATAATCATTATGCCTAATTACGTACTATAATCGTGCAGAAACAAATAATAGGCTGCGATGACTAAAACTAACAATGCAAGAAGTAGTGCTAGGTAAAAGAAATAAATGTATAGTCAAACAACTTCGATGCGCCACTTGTGGGTTCGGGGAACAAATCGTCGATAAACGTCGATCATTCTATTCTCAATGGGTCGACCACGCATGCGCAGCTGTGTTTATCAACGGTTAATGTTGCCCGTGGGGTTGATCCACAACTCCACATTGGATCACGCGCTTTAAAACTTTCCCCCAGTACCAGTACCTTGACCTTTTCGTTGAAACTGATCACAGACCGACACTTGCGACCGATTTGTCAACGATTTCTCAACATCAGCCTCTCCTGCAGTATGTATAACAACATCTGTCGAGGCTCTCGTGACTCTGTACGTTTATCTAATCACCGGAATTGCTGTCCAGTTCGTCCATTTCGTCCCAACTGAACGCTTCTAATCATTGGCTGCATGAAGGCCAGAGCGTATCATACGCCACACGCCGTCGTGGTTGCGGGTGACATGATGCCGCAATTCCGCATAGTAGCGATCATCTACGCAGCAAAGCGACCGTCCGCGTTTATTAGACAAGCGGAATTATTATTAGTGAGGAGGCACTTTCGCAGATCGAGGGAAGAGAGAGAGACGGAAGTGGGTGATGAAATTCGCGACTGACAGAGTTTTATGGTTGATATGCGAATAACAAGAGGGGAAGGGAGTCTGGAGCGGTGACGTGTTTGGGGAAAGGACTTCAGTCCCCCTGTCCTCCAATAGACAGCATTATGAGACTGATGACTGTCCGGAGGATAACGGGGAAGATTATAAGAACTGCAGCCATTATCGATACATATGCACAATATTATAATCGGCGGTTTTAGGTCTACATCGTTTTGTGTTTTGTGTTCATAAAGGTTAAACTTTTTGTTCCGTTATTATGTGTATGTTCAATTTGGCCTGCAAAGGCCGTCCCCGAAATGACCTATACTGCGTTGGGTGGGACGTTAAACCCTACTCACCCTCCCCCCCTTGGGCGGGGTGGTTATAGAAGGGACGGACGACCAATGTCCCGAATGAAGGAGGATATTGCGCACGCTACGTACACTACACACGTCGCGCTACGTTACGTCATCTGCACATTGATCTAACATTAGTCGACATCGCGGGTGGGTAGGTGGCGTCCATCCGACGCCTAGAAAATAATGCCCTGGCCTCTCGCCATGTTGCACGCACACGGACTTGGAGCCTACCGTATATTATATGACTGTCTGTCTCGACGGGACGTTGATTAATTTCCCAGGTCCGCTAGTCGCTCTAGAAGACGAATGGACAGACGACGTTAATGTCGAGAAAATAATAAACGTCATTTAGGCCCATGGCAAAATGCGACGGCAGTTAATACCGTTTCTATGGGTCGCACATGTATGTTAGGCATATTCGATAGTTAGTTGATGATAGAAATTAAACGTTGACGCTATTGATAGCATTGTTGATAGTTATCACTAGTCAGTCAGTAACAGCAGATCGGAAAAAATAGTCATTAAATGCTAAATTTAAAAGATACGTTTTCAGTTTTAATGAGAACTGTGCTGAACTTTGATGACACGATACCGTTCGACAATTAAAGGGGTTAAATTGTGTTACATGTGCTACCGTAGTAATTTCGTCAGACTATGTCTTTGTTTTTTTCTAGTTCGTGTAAGTGTGTTTACTGTAGGCTACTCATACGCACTATGCGCAACCAGCTATGACACAGAGGAAATAAACGATAAGTGACATTAAAAAACAGAACAATTATTGGCGCGTCTATACGCACATTGATGATTTATCTATAATAATGATGGCCTCCTTGATATTTTTGTTTTTTTTCGTCGGCAAATTTTTGGCGGTGGATGTCGATAAGACACTTCTCATGCTAGTCTATATGTTAAGATTGTGCGCGATTCGTCATAGAATTAATAAAATAAATATTAGTTTATAGGCTATACTTGTCACTCACTGTGCATCAAACTAACAGTATTATAGCAGCATCGAATGGTAAGATCAAAGTCATCATCCTATGTATTATGCAGGAGACTGTGTGCTCCCTCGCCTAGTGTTGAACTGAGGTAACTTTGGAGTGCTGCGGCATCAAATGACTTAGGGTCCAGTGACTCAAATAGACTTAGCCTAAGTATATGTTATGCACTACAAGTGTGCAAATCTTAAAAGCCTTAGGCAGTAGTCTGACTAAATAACATTCGTTTGACAAGTGACAACCATCAGCGCACTAATCGCATTTTTTTTTAACAACTTTGCTAGCAGTGACATTAGGCATGTTGGCAGAAATGTTGGTATCCACTTGTCGCCCGCTTAATGTCGTTATCACAATGTCCCCCGACCAACTGTCGCGGAACCCACAAAGTAAGAGACACACGAACGTAATGGACACATTTAAGTTTGAGACGTGCATTAAGTCATTACGAATCGTGAACCGTGAAGCGACCGCAGAAGTGGAGGCTCGACAGAAATGGCTGACATTTGGCGACAAGCTGTGCGCTGCAATAACGCACGACGTAAAGAGGCGACGTAGGTCTACGTACGGCGTGAATTGCCGGTGCCCCATTATAGGATTCCTCCCCCCAGAAAAGTCTCCTTTGGCCGACAGTTAAGTGGCAAAAATCCGCCCCGCCCAGGGGCGCCAGGCGGGCGGGACGGATTATTGTCGGCCGGGGGAGACTTTTCGGGGGCGATCCTATAATGGGGACTTTTATGGGGCTGGCAATATTTTAATAAAAAGGAGCCATATCAATTTCGTGATTATCTCTCCCCGGGCGGATTTTTTATGGATAAACATTTTAATGTGACACCGGCCAGCCACGAGTGCAGCTTCAACGTCGGTTTACCGCATCACTTGACATCCATCAGCATCGCAGCTGCAGCTGCTGCAGCAACAGCCAGTGGCGTACACAAAAAAGAAGGGGAAAAGAAACTACATGTATACTCCTATTGCTTTCTTCTCTAAGACTTTTGTGTATGTTATAAGGGCAGCTGTAAGTGCACCTAGCGCCTTGCTGTCCTGTCCAGCCCACGTGTTGTACTGCATTACCCCATCGAGCAAATATATGATTTGATTTGATTTGATTTGACCTCCAATGTACATTTCTGGCTAGGCCACTGACTGCAGCAGCGTGCAGCAGTTACGACAGCAGCTGGTTTGAGGGTCGCGTCCGTCGTCCGCCGTTCTCCTGATGAATAACGCAAGGTCCGGACATTCGGCCGTCTATCGTCAACGATCGACGTTTCACTCCAACGCACTTTATGCCCTGGCTACCACGACTAGCCTGCCTGCGCCCTTAGATTACGTCCACAAACGACCACGCTGGACGCTCTTGCGATCCTTTCTGCGCTCTGCAGTTTACGATCCTGACGCTATACGTTCTGTCACCTGCTGTGAGCAAGCGCTGCTCTTTTGCAGCTCTTTGTTGTGATTACGCAGAATATTCGATGCCTCCGATTGTTTTCTCAGATGCACGAATTAAAGTATAGTTATTTACGAAAGTTTTAGGGCAAACTGAAAGCAAACTTAAGTTTTCCTGCACGCGTGTCGTCGACTTGCGGGCGGCATAGACTCCGCATGTTGTAGAAAAAGTTTAAATACCAGAAAAAAATGCGTAGGCCTATTAGATAGAAGTAATTCTAATGTCACGTCGTTATTTCACGACGTACAGGCAGCTGAAACTATCAAACCGCAGGACTTCGGGAGAGCGAACTGATGAGCGAGCGACGGATCCAAGTTTATAGCAGCAAATGATCAATTATTGTGAAGTAGCGGAGCCGACTCACAAAGTCCGGCCGCAAAAGTAATTCCTGTTGTTGAATCATGCTCGGTCAGCGCAATAGAAGGAAGTACTGTTATCCAACGAGCCGTGGCGTGGCGCGATCAGAGAGCCGGCCTGCGGAAATCCTCATAACGGGTCGAAGGGCCATGGACTGGGTCAGATTATTGCTGAGAACAATGCTTTCCGCGGCCGTGGTCGCGCGGGTGGATAAGTCACGCCGTCGGTTTGAGTGACAGCTGGTGGCCGTTATTACAAGAACGCTAGTCCGTCTGTCTGTCTGTCCACTTCAGACAGTGTCTCGAGAAATTAACAGCTGATCGATGAAAGCCGCGGACCGACGTTTGTCGTCGCCGTAGCACAAATATACCAGCGTCTGCGCCACCAAGTGAGGAGTCAACGTCAAAGTTTCAAATCCAGTGATACGACGCATAGACATTATTCTGGCAATTAAGTATTCCATCAGGGAGCCAGTAGCATACACAAGCATAGCAACGCTTTTTAACTTCTCCCTTTTTTATCACCGAAGAAATAATACTTTCATATTGAACGGAATTAGAAATAGGCTATTCAGTTAAGATTTATGCGGCAAAATTGTATCCTATACATCATTAAATTAGACATAAATGTTTTCATATTTTAAAAACGAAATTCGTATTTTACCACTTTGTTTTTATAACATTTTTACTCCGTAGGCTCCAATCGGCTTTTTACAGTACTGTTGCGCGTGTGCTTTTCTGCAGTGACCTGTAACGTGCCCATGCACACTTGCGATTTTTCACTACTGTGAATGACTTAACGTGTGTTCTGAATTGTGTAAAAAATAAGTAAATAAATAAATACGCACGTTTTAAAATAAATCTTAAAGCCTGGTATGACTTCAAGCTAACCAACAGAAGTTATAGTACAGTCGTCGCGTTTTAGCATTTGCATCGAACCAGCAACTTTGTCGACGAAACTGCGTGAATATACGGTGCAGCACGCTTGGAACAAAAAACCCAGCTGTCGCTAGCAGAGCTGACCGTACTAGTTGTTAGTGACCTTCAAGGTCATCCAAAATCAATGATTTCCATCTTATCTGACAAAGCAGGGCACTTCGTGTTAGTGATTAATAGTAACCGTTTTCGATATAATAGTCAGTTTTCCGCTGAAAACGCACATTTTTACCCCCCATTCAACCCCAAATTTGAAAATGTTTCCCATGCACCAAATCGCTAAAATTTTGCGTTCTTAAGTTTATGACACAAAATTAATTATTTGTGTAAAAAAATTTACGACGTACTGTTTAGCCATAATACATTCGTTATAGACGACAGACGAAAACCGTACCATAAGCTGGCTCGACCGTTAATTAAGTACGGTCGGCTAAAAATTTTAGCAACAGTTGTACCGTGTATATTCATTTTACCCCAGCAAGCAGTTTCGAGCAGTGCAGTATCGGTTTTTATCGACATCGATACGAAACGCGGTAGGCGGAGCATCACTAGCGGGCGACGAATGGTGAACGGAAGACGTGACGACATAGACGAACGGTCTCGTCAGCATTCTATACGTGCTACCGGCGAGATGCATCTGTCTCTGTCTGATGCAGCCTCTGAATCTTTAGGCCTACTCCCGCGTCCCGCAATACACGTCTGCTGTTGCACCATTACAATCACTCTGCGTACCCATTACACGGACACTTTCCGTCTCGGTCCAAACTTTTTCTGGATTATATAGGCTAGTGGTGCTTTTTACTTGCAATATATTCCGCGTGTAGGATTTAATATTAGACTAAAAGGCATTCAAAAAGCGCAAACCTCCACCAACGGTATGTCAATCTTTACTTTGTGTTCGTCAGGTGACAGCTCTACCCAAATCTAATCAACTGTAAAATGGGCCAAGTCTAACCTTCTCTGAAAATTTTAGCCAAATCGGCCTATATTTTTGAGAAAATTATAAACATTTAATGGAGATAATAGAATAAATATCGAGTAGCGCATGTAGAGCAAGTCGCCGAATTGCATAATTTTGCTATTTTATGTAGCACCTTTTGTCAGATAAGTCTTATACTTTCACTCATATTCCCTGAGTTTGACAACTGACTGCTACTAGGCCTACATCATACAAAATAAATCACGTTTTTGTCGTAATTTTACCAAACAAAACGACAGTATAACTGTTTCTCTAATTTTTACTGGCTTATTTAGCAGTTAATTTGCAATGATAAAGCGATTATATATTTCGATAGCTTTCGAACGCTCTGCAGCACCATCTTGTTAAATATTATTTACAACGCAGTGCCGCAACTAATAAGCGATAGCCTATAAATTCAGCAAATTACCACCTTTTTATTGACTACCAGTAGTTTGTTGACGTTTTAGCAAACGCTGCTGTTTTCTTTGAGACGTCAACAAACTAATCGATAATAGGTTGTACCTGCATGTAATAAAAGTTTATATAGCCTCATCATTATTATTGTTTCGACTTGAGAATTTATTCAAAACATGCACTGTCTCAAATCTGCATGCACTTTGAGTTATGACACGAAGTTTAATAAAAAAAATCTTTATCTTATCGTCATTTATTCCCCGACTCTTCTTTCATTGCAAGTTCAAACCTGCTTTTTACGCATGCATCTCTTTTTCGTGACTTTATACTCGTTGCTGCTTAAAGCTTACCAGTTTTTGCAGCAATCTAACCCGTCCGTTTCAAAGTGATCCCTATTCTTTCGTATATCGTATCGCCTACACGACGCCATGCGTCGAAGTAAATTATCGCGCAACCGGTATCCAGCTTGGATGAGTAGGCTAAAGAATCTAACAAATAAAGCGCCCGGTATAAAATGTCTGAGCGATAAAAAATGAGAATAGACTGATCCGTTCCGTTGGATCACGTATTTTTAAGCGCCGTGTGAAAAAAAACCATTTACAGTAAGTATGTCGTCACAGTCGTTGCACTCGTTGGCGTAGATCGGTCGCTGAAACCCTGGAGAGCACGAAGAAGCAAACCGAGAATCCTGAAGGGAATTCCCCAGCCGACAGAGCACCTGGGGCCAGCATCAACATACTCCCAGGGGGACGGGGACCCTAGTTGCATATAAAACACAAAATCAGTGTATTTTGCACGGAGGATTTAAAACACAACTTTGGCCGCCAACGGTTGTTGAGCGTTTGGTGTGCAGTAAAATGCATACAGTTAAAAATCCCATCTATCATATCGCGCCACAAAACTTAAAATAAGAAACACTGAATACTATAGTCATAAATTTCTCATCGCTGAAGCCAATTCAATTCATGCGCTTGCATTTAAAACTAGACCCAGATTCAGGGTGGCGGAGCTACTTCAGTGTCTTCCACAGGTTAAAACGCACTCTCCTTTTACGGGATTTTCGCCGCCGGCCAAGCTAGAGTTCGTTCAGTATTGCTAGGACAGATGATTGATCGCGATTGACTTCGTTGCATTCCGTTGCGCTTGGTTGCGGCTGCGGATGAAAGTTGCAGTGCATTTGCATGAGTTTTCTGCACCAAGTGTCGTTTTGCCTGCATCGAAAAGACAAAAGAAGATGAAGAATATGTGTCAACTAAATCATGCGTACATCAAACTAACCTATGCATATAGTAAAAGTGGGCTACCAGGAAAGCAAACGCTCACCAGATGGCGCATACGTCTCCGTTATGTTGTCTGTACGTCTGCTTACTCGTATGACTGTTTTAGCATCTTGTAGGCCTATCAAAAATTTGCCAAACGTTTTATTGGGAGAATTAATGGCAGAATTACAGGGTGGTCTAGCTAAAGTAAAGCCAACTTACATTTACTGGTAACATTTGAATGCATAGGTAAAATTCAATGATTTTTTGCAAATGTAAACTGCATACAACAAGAAGTGGTGTGATGCAAATTTTTAGATATCCAGCATCGATTTTTTTGATGAGTCGGTCAAGGTTGATCTGCACCAAGCTTTGCTGGCAAATTCCTTCAGAAAGCGGCGAGAGCTCTAGCTCTTTTCCACCCGTAACGCCTTTATAACAATTCTCTCCTCTCGTGTTATTTTACCCATCAAAATGCAGAAACAGGTAGCTATTCCCAAAGATATTATTTTAAAAGCAAAGGCTAACAAATACCAGCAAAACCAGACGATTTTACCATAGAATTTTATTAAGTTCGTCAAAACGTAAAATTATCGGCCTATGCGAGTAAG
>Ga0056128_1003818_pt1 | contig 18681 bp, 7 predicted proteins | sample WorMetLIZISLAND2_FD_71113 | JGI IMG/M metagenome (GOLD analysis project Ga0056128, IMG submission 71113) | Marine gutless worms symbiont microbial communities from Max Planck institute for Marine Microbiology, Germany - Olavius geniculatus... ... | reverse complement strand
CTTCTTCCCTCCCCTCCCCTTTCCCCCTTTCTTCCCTTAGAAGCAGGACCCCTCAAATCCAGCTAGGAGTCTGTGGGAGCGCTGTGAGCTCCCCCAGCGGCGTCGGGGGCGGAGTCCCAGCCGAAATCGAATTTGCTGCATTTTAGCCTAAAAATATGGCATCTGGTGGCAATAGTTTTAATTATGTTCCTCGGAATCAACTGAACAAATTTATTGCATGCAGTTAAAACAATAAAAAATGGCGGTGAGACAAATTTAAAAGTGGAGGTACAAATAATCTGCGAGCGAAGCAAACAGAAATTTTTTTGAACTGTTGTATGCAGAATAGGCACATGAACTTTTAAAAATTTTCAGCATTCGGGGGTTAAACCCACTAACTCCACCCTACATCAAATATTGCCCTGAAAGTACTTTAACGTTTATTTAGGCCCATACATCTAAAATGCAACGCTGTAAGCTACATGTACAGGGTGGCCAAAAAATGGCACTATTGTTGTACGCCTCATAACTTGACCAAATATAAACCGATTTTCAAAATTCTTTATCTGTCAGAATCAGGAGACAGTTCGCAATAAAACCGTCACTATAAATCCCACAACACCCAAGGTGTGTCACTACACTACCTTGAGAAATGTCAGTATCTTAAGAATAACAATTAAAAACAAGACAACTTTTGTAACAACACATTTTAAGAAATTAACAAACAGAAACAACGTGTTTGTTGTCTCAGTTATTGTCCAAAAATCATATCTCGCAGTTTTTACATCAAATTTTCAACGTGTCCGTCTTGCTGCTGGACGACGCATCGAAGCCGGAGACACCAATGACCAATGGCGCGATTAACCAAACGCTGCAGCACTTTGTCCCACCCAGCGACAATGGCTTTCTTTAGCTGGCTGACTGTCGTGAATCGTCAACATTGATAGGCCATTTGCAGAAAGGCATCCCAAACAGCATAATCAACTGGGTTTAAGTTTGGGTTGTTTTTGGGCCACATGCCAGGCTCGATCAAAGTTGATCATGCAACTGGTCAGTGGTGGCGTCGCTGGCTTGAATGCATCATCTGACATTTCACGAAGTAGTGTAGCGACACACTTGAGGTGTGGTGGGATCTATAATGATGGTTTCATTACAAATTGTCTCCTGATTCTGACAGTGAAAGAATTTTGAAAATCGGTTAATATTTGGTAAAGTTATGAGGCGTACAATAGATGGTGACATTTTTTAGCCCACCCTGTATTTCTACGACCACCCTGTAGAAAGACGCTGTACAGTTTATAGGTAACCAGTACCCGTTATCACCTAGCAAACTATCAGTCGATCAAGGTAATTTCTACGGACTCACGCGTCACGCATGAATGACCCAGTGCGTGTGATCGTCCGTGACACTGGGGGAGGTCGGCGGCGGCAGCGACTTCCTGCCTGTAGCGGCAGTGATAGTGGCGGGGTGTGATTTCCTGGCTGGCTGCAAGTGTTCGCAGATCTCGTCATCGTCCAAGTCGACCCCAAGCAGGTTGTTGTTGTCGACGTCGGAGGTGACGTCACGCCGCCGCACGTTGTGGTGCTGGTTGAAAGGTCGGATCGTGATCACCAGACAGGCACTGTTAGCTATCATCATATCTGTCACCTATAAGGACAGTAAAAAATCAAATATAGTTTTAAAAACACGACAAACTTTTGTGAAAATCGCAAAAAAATCACGGCAAAGACCAGTGGCGTCACTTCAGTAAATCGTGGGGTCTAAGTCTACGTAACGTAACTCTTGCAGCAGTAACACAAGTTTTAAAGGTATAATTTACAGGAAAAAAATAAAAATCACAAACCCTTGAGGGGGTTCGTAAAATCGTATAGCCCTCCATCCCTAAATGACGCCCCTGGCAAAGACACGGCATCAAATCACGGGCCGAAAAACCATTAGACCTACAGTGGCTTCTATGATTTTATCCCCCCAAATCTGGAATCAAAATTGGGTGCAATTTTCCCCCAGTTTTGGGCTAAGGTTCCCCCAATTTCTGATTTAAGTTTCCTCTCTATTTTTGGGCTTCTGTCCCCTCTAGGGAAAAAGTTTTGTTAAGGGTGTAGTTTGCCCAGTGAAAAATAGGGGGGTGGGGTAAAAAATAGGAAAAGGGGAGTTTTTGTCAAAAGTGCAGATTTAAAAAATAGAGTAAATAAAAATAGGGAGGGGGAGTTTTGCTAAGGGTGTAGATTGCGCGGTGAAAAATAGGGGGTGAGTTTTTTTGTTAAAGGTGCAGATTAAATAAAGGAAAAGTACAGAAATAGGGAGGAGTAAAAATAGGAGGGGAATTTTTGTTAATGGTGCAGATTCAAAAAATAAGGGGAACAAAAAATAGGGGAGGGGAAGTTTTGTTAAGGATGTAGATTGCGCGGTGAAAAATAGGGGGGTGAGTTTTTTTGTTAAAGGTGCAGATTGAAAAATAGAGGGAAGATAAAAAATAGGGGGGAAAGTTCTGTTAAGGGTGTAGTTTGCCCAGTAAAAATAGAGGGGAACTTTTGATCTACAACCTTATCAAAACTCCCCCTATTTTTCACTGGGTGCAAGGTGCGCCCACCAGCTATAGGGATAGAAGCCACTGTAGACCTATACAGTCTACAAAACTCAACATCTAGCAACAGTGCAAGTAAAAATTTGTCGCTGCAGGGCATTAGCCTAACCAAAGTGTACTACGCACTAACGGAATTCTCCGGAACGAACAAGTATCGGACAGCAAGCTCAGAAAGCTTGGGGAACGGCTCCCTACTTAAAGAGGCAAATGTAATTTTTTTCTCTCAAAATCATACAACAAACTGCAACTTGTGCTAATAAAAAACCAAAAATTGGTAAAAAAAAACGTAAATCCACAGCATTTTTGCTTAAAACACGGCAAAGAACGGCATTATGGCAAAATCACAGCATTTGACGAAAATTACGGTTTCCGTGATTTTTACGCGTGAGCATAGGCCCAGCTATATAGCGTATTAGCTACGGTAATTCTGTCCGTCTGTCCTGGCGTCACGTCCCGGTACCATTCCAAGCCCAGGTGAGATAGAGACTTCGGGTTAACACCATATGATAGCTTAGAGTATCTAGTATTTCAGGACAAAATTTCGTGCTGCTGGGTGAGGAAAGTCCCACAAATGAGGAACGAAAGAGAAGCACCCCGCTATAAAGACGTTATTTTATCCTTATTGGCTCGTCTAGCGTGAAAATGATTGCAGATAGGTACAGACATGCTGCTTCTCACAACAAGCACTGGCGACAAGCTTCTTAAAAATGTCAAAATCGATCAACGTGAATGACCTTGAACCCCAAAAATAAAGGTTTTAGTGAATTTTTCGCGATTCAGTCTGTGACACACATTTCAAGAGTGAATTGAGCTGAAATGGCTGCAGATAGACAAAGACAACCTGCGTATGAAATTTTCGCCACTGAATGTAGGTATAGATTTTAGCAGTCTATGTCCTGACCCTCAACGATCAAGGAAGCTTACGCATGAGGGTTAAAAGGGGTGCCATCCAAAAAAGTGGTTTATTTTGTCCGTTATTGGCTTGTCCAACGTGAAAACGGTTGCAGGTAGGCATAAACGTGCTGCTTATCATAACAAGCAGTGGTGACGTGCTGTGCAATGGTATCAACATCGATGACTTTGAACCTCCAAAATAGGGATTTTGGGGAATTCTTTTGCAGTTATTCTCTGCAGAAAGTAAATTGCGACGAAATGGATAGAGACAGACCAAGACAACCTGTGACCAGGAAGTTCTATAGGCTCTCGCGCGTCTCATGAGCTTAGCTCAGATTTCTTGTTTACTGTCAGTACAGTCACCTGGTCGAGGGTCTTGCCGGCCACGTCGATGCCGTTCACCTCTAGTACTTCGTCGTTGACGGCCAGCAGACCGGTGCCGGCCGCCAGACCGCCCGCCACCAGGCGAGAGATGAAGATACCGCCGCCACCCACGGCGTGCTGGTCGTACCGTGCACCGGGACGGACCACCGAGTCGCGGATGAAGAAGCCCAGAGGCCGTCGGTCGTCGGCGGCACGCATCAGCTGGACCCGGCGCTGTGTGGGTGGCAGCACGTCCACGTCCACCACTGCGGAGACCCGGCGGAAGTCTAGTGGAGGCCCGATGGACGGTAGGAGCGGCGGAGACGGGTCGCTGACCGCTGCAGTGGTCGGACAGCCGGCCATGTCGGCCGTGTCCTTCAACAGTCGGCTGATGACGCCGCCGCACGGTCGCCGGCGTCCACCGCGCGAACTGCCGTAGCCGCTGTACTCCAGTATGCTTTCACCTGCATCAGGCATCCTGTCATTGTACAGGGTGAGCCAAAAACGGCTGTTAAGTGTTTTGAAAACCTGCTGTCGACATTGGCAAAAAAATCCAAAGTTCCGTTTTGCCAGTAAATACTCACCGCTGTTATAATTCACAACTAATGCAGTGATGCAAAAATAATTACATCTCAATTTCTTAGCATTACGTACAAATAATGAAAATTTTCATACCAGCTTTCAGAAAAATTCAGTAAAAATTAAAACCACATACAAAAAATCAATAGGCCTAACGAGATGTTGCTACTTTGCCTGGAAAAATTATTAAAAAGCTAAATATACATAAAACAGAAAAGTAATATGGTGAAGAACTGGAAATTTGGGGCTAAAACGTAAGTCTGCCTGGCACCGTAAGTCCGACTGAGGGAAAATTTAGGGGGTCTAAGTTTCCTGCTTAGCAAAGTCACGTGGCCCAAACTCATGTGCCTTAGCATATGCAGAACGCGTACTGTCGACTTATGGTGTGTCAACAAGCAGACCTATAACTTTTTTGTTAGTGGAACAAAGTTCACCAATTTTTTTATTTCAATGACAGTTGTTGATAAAGCCGTTTTCCGCTTGTCGATTTCCCTATGGGTTCCAAAAATATCCGCAGCCAAAGTCAAAAGTTGTCCTAAATTGCACCAAATCTTTGGAAATTTTTTGCCCTCCCAAATTTTAAGGTCAGCGGTGCCCCCAAAAGTTGTACCCATGTTATCACCCTCACCTAGCGGCATGCGGGCACGTCAGGTGGAAAAGTTTCATGGGGCTACTTCCACAACCACCAAAGTTATACGCACACATTTACTAATTTTTAAGCCAATTTCGGACTCCCCTTTGAAAAAAAATTGTAAGGAAGACCCCATCGCCGGTGGGGTGTGCACTAGCAAGACTTGGTCGTTCTCTAGCGCGTGTAAAAATTTGAAAGTGCAGCACCCCTTAGGGGCCCAATTATGGTCTTCCAAAAAAGTTGATTTGGGTGGATACAATTTCACCACTAAATCTCTGTGATTAGTGGACCAAAGTTCACCAAACTTTCTTTCCACAACGTGAGAGGAATAGTGATAAGAAATGTACTTGTCTGACCTCAAATATCTTCATCTGTTTCGAAAATATTCGCTGCCAAAGTTTGAAGGCATCTGAAATCATGCCAAATTTTGCATGTGTTTGGCCCCCCAAAATTTTTTTTGGGGAAGGCCCCCAAAATTTTGGACCGACATTATAAAATACAATCTATTACTGATCATCGTGCAAAATTTCATGCCGATCAGCCGACGGAGCTCAGAGATTTCACGTTGAAACAAATAAAAAAAAACATCTGCACTAAAACATAAGTCTGATCCGAAAACTACCATTTTTGGGCGGACTAATAAAACCGAGCAAAGACGACTATTTAGCCTAGAAAGAAATGCAGTTATACTGCAGATGTTCAATGTTGGTGAGTGCATGACATACAATACGCCAAACCTTTGCGTTCCAACAGAAGTCGCAAAACTGGTCGAGCATTTGCAACAGCAACTGTCATATTTTCATCATTGTTAATTGGCAGCAAATCTCCCTCATTGTCAGTGTATGCAATAATAAAGAATACATCTTGCAGTTTGTGAAGACATTCCAGTAGTTGATAAAACTCGACGAAACGTTTTGGCTTCTTCCGATTAAGTGAAAATCGTCTGTATTCTGCATCAAACTAACCAATTCACAATGGTATAACACACAGCACAATTCATTTCTACCTGCAAAACAATATGTTATGTTATAACATTACACATAAATACATTGCTTAAATAACTGCTGATATCATACACTTTTGAGACTGTTAGTCTAAGGCTAACAAGTTTTGCACTAAAATGTATTACCACACAAAAACCATTATTATATCTCAATACAAAATACCTGCACGTGATTGATCCAAATCGTGTCAGATGTCATTCACCAATATGCAATGTTGCCCATGCAGGCAACATTGCAGTTTACATGTTGCCCGTATGAGCAACATTGAGCAGCCAACATTAAAGTCATCAGAGCTTTTTTGTTCAAATGATTTTTGTTTAAATTTTTTGTTCTGGTTTTGAGATATAACAAAACAAATAGTGACTGGCATCATCGATCATCATTGGAAATTTTTTGCCCTCAGTTCGTAAAATGTTGCTCTTGGCCTTTGGCCCCAATGAAACATTTTACAAACCTCTGGCAAAAAAATTCAATGATGACCTAAATGCCAGTCACTATTTGTATAACAATTTTTCATCCATGTGGATGGATAAGTAAACAAATCTGATGCTACTTTCCATCTGCCATGATCGGACAAAAACAAAGAAAAGCCCACCTGATGCATAGGGGAATGCACAACAGCGATGCATGTGTAAAGGCCCAACGCTGTTTCATTTAGACATGACGGTGGATGACATCTAGCGCCATATACAGTGCACGAATTTCAGTATTGTGCGCCATATCCAATGCATGAATTCTACCATTACTAATTTACTAGCCGAAAAATCGCAAAATTTTTCCCATAAAATCCCTATTTTAGCGTTCAAGGTCATCCAAGGTCATCGAATTCAGCGGCAATCGAGAGCCAGTGTACAACTTCATATTAGTGATTAATAGTAACCTAGGCCCTATCTCGCACCATTATTGAGATTCAGCTACTTATTGGCTAAAAATCGCAAATTTTTCTAACCCCCATCTCATTTAGCGCCTTTGTTCAGGGTGACCCCCTTTGAATTTATGGAAAAGCTTTACGGTTCCTGAAACTAGAGTCTTCCAGACAGCCTACAGTAAGATTTGGTGATTCTAGCTTGCATCATTTTTGACTGATCCACCCATGTGACGGACAGACAGACAGACAGATGGACAGAATAACAATGGCTAAGACGTGCTATAGCAGTACCTGCTGTCGCACGTAAAAACTGAATACACACTATTTTTCATCTGTGTGGATGAAAACAGGCATGTGAGATGCTATCATATCACTGGCCAGTAACACTGTACATTAAGTAATTTAGTAGTTATTATGTACATTATTATCTATAAAGAATTGCCTCATACACCGAACATCAAAGCACTGACACTGACATACATTTACATGTAATATATATGCCAGCAAATAAATAAAGATAGATTATAGTGTCAAATTTGCTGTTATCTGTCCACAAAAACATGTGTGCATACAGCTCCTTTTCCATGGCAAGTGCTAAATAGTATACGCTTTCTTCCATTTCCACCCCTGTGCATGAACGATAACAGCACGAGAATGAAGATAATGTATCTTCATTATTGACGAAAAGTTAACTACATCCTATAGTGACTTCCTCTCAAAGACCCAAGTGTTCAGCACTGTAGTATTTCAATGCAAGTGCTCTGACACATTAACAACTACTAATGAGTGACACACTGCAATTACTGTGGTGATTTGAGTACTTCTAAACTTGCTATAAGCTTAATACACTAAAATCGCCAAAACCTCGTACCTACTATGTCTGCAGCTGTGCACGCATATAGTGAACGTATAGCATACACTTGACATTTTGTGCAATACCGTACGCTTCTATTCTCAGGTGTAGTAAGCGTAAACAACAAGTGCATACCTTGCTTTTCACTTCAATAACTTCACGAGCACAGCTATTGGCAGCTTTCACATTCTTCGCCATTTCGATACCAAAATCACTTGCTCCTCGGTTCCGTAAAAACTGCGCACGGACATAGCTGTTACAATTAAGTAAAAAGTTTCGCTTTAATTTTACCGCTTCGACGAACACCCAGCTGATCCGACATGTTGTTGTTTACCTTTAACCGGGTAAGCTACAGCAATAAGTAAGCAACAGATTTGCATGACATACGAAGTGAATAAAGTTGGACCTCACTTACCCGATGGTTAAACCAAACTACCCTTCCTACTTTTTCCGCATCCCTTTCTCGGGGGTTTTGCGATTAAATTCAACTAGAGTTTGGAGGTATTCTACGCTGAATAAAACACATTGAGGAACGAGCTGAGAAGCCCATTAATTTATTATCCATAGTTATATATAGCCTACGATTTCCAATGACTTTCATTTTCGCCCGATCGTACTGTCTGTAACGCATGTAGTGTGGCTAAACGGTACGCCTGGCCAGAAAACTATCTAAACAAATAAATACGGTTGCCCGATGCCATGTTACCAATACCATGTCGGATCCCCTACAACTGCCGTATTTCCTCCAATTGGGGGTGCTGTGTGCTGACTGCACCCGAAATACTTGTATTGCGAATTGTGGCCAACCCGCTTCAGTTAGCAGCATAGTTACTATTGACAGCCTACAGGAACTTACCTGACGTACGGTACCATCGCCGATGCCCTGCAGATACCTGTTATAAGCCTACCGCCAGAATAGCGGTCCCGACCCTCAAAATTTGCATTGCGCATTACGGCCAATCTGTATCAGCGCAATGGCTTTACTATTGCCAGGCTACAGACATTTGCAAATGCCTTAAAATGCTTCCATTGCCGCGGCCCGCCCCTTCCCTCCAAACACATGTACTGAAGTGACCACTCAATCACATTTGCTGCCCTTCCGAAGTTCGGACATAGGCGTACTGTCAGCCTTCCCTAGCGACAGCTGGGCTTCGTTTTTTTCAGGCTGAGCAGCACAAAACGAGGTAAACTACACTGAGGGAGCTAAGCTATTATAAGCCCAGTGCTAATCGGATAAATGGCGTAGGGCCTATATTCTAATGTTGACAGACTGACAGTGGCATGTAGCATATGTAAGTCTATAGGCCTACATGTTAAACTATGACGCTTCAGTGGGTCTGAAAGATAGCTTTTGAAGAAATAATGTTACTAGATCCCGCACAATGTAATTTCATGCACCATCTAGCTGTCTGCCCATTTTCAAATGGGCATAATCGTCATTTCAATTTCATGTCACGTGAGCAGTTTATTTATATGTTATATGCTGTTTATAGTTGAACGCTTGAGCGAAATGTTCATAGGCTATTTCCGAGGACAGGGGCGTCATTTGTGATTTGTGATTTCAATTTTTTTCCTGAGTGAATCTTGTGTCCTGTGTAAACGGCTGACGACAAACTTTTAGTCCTCGATTGATTTTTATTGGATAAACTGCACGAAATTTGGTCAGTTGATTCACAAGAAAATCATTAAAATTGTTGCCGCCATATGTTGCATTTTTAGACTAAAATGCACCAAATTCGACTTCAACTGGGACTCTGCCCCAGACTGCTGAGAGAGCTTACAGCGCTCCCCCAGGCCGCCTAGCTGGATTTAAAGGGTCCTACTTCTAAACGGAAAAGAGAGGGGAAAGGGGGAAGAGAGTGAGACCCCAAATGATTTACTGAAATGACGCCATTGTCCGAGAATCAGTGCGCAAAATATATGTAATCTTATTTTCCGCCACTCTTTTTCTGAAAGATTTTTTCCAAATGATCTGAAACCTGCAGAACGTCTATTCATTCAACCCTGGTTTATTCGTGTGCCAATCGTCGGTACTTTGGAATACGAAAAAAAAACTCAGTTTTCATACAGAAACCGCGCGACACTCTATAAGCTACAGGCATTTTCTCAAGTTAGACCCAATGACAGATGACAACAATAGTCTGCATAACAAACTTTGTTTACCGTGCTAGTAACAGTCTAATGCTGTAAACGACGTCGGATCATCAGCAACGCAATCAACCAATCAATCGATTAAACAATCAATCAGGAATTGTTTTAAAATGACCTAAGTACCGGGTAATAAACAACTACTGCTAGGTCCACTAAACAGATTATATTGAAACTAGAAAGCAGTCAGAGACCGCAGACCTCCGCCAACGCCATGTTGTTCGCCAGGTGGCAGCATCATATTCGGTTTGGCAGCGGTTTCCTTTATGAAAATTTCAAAGTGATCCAGAATCCGGGATTCCTTCCGGAGCACCCCCAAAATTGAATCACTGGTAGTTTGTGCCATTCCCGACATTCCCAGAGAATTTCAGAAAGATCCGTCCATAACTTTTTGAGTTATCTTGCTGACACACAGACAAACAAACTCTGGCAAAAACATAACCTCTTTGGCGGAGGTAAAGATCAGAAGCCTACTGGGCAAAAAGCCAAAACGCGCAAGTCCAGAGCAGAGTTTGAGATTAGGTGATCTTTCTGAGTTAGCCAAACTTCTCATAACGTTCCAAAATCATTTCAATCCGTTGAAATAATCTGCAACAGTGAGACAGACACAGAGATGGAGGCGTCGCCATGTGAGGTGAACAAGGGACATGTCCATCTTCACCCAACATGTCGTCCTACTTTTGTCAGATTGATGCAAATAAGCGGAGTTTTTACAGGCAGACGGGAAGAGAGAAGGGAGTCGGTCAGGTTTGGAGCTTGACTCGCCAGTCGCTTCCGTCCGTTAATTTTCAAAGTGGCTGTCTTAAAATTTGAATGAAACAAAATAAAAAGTTTCCAGCTTCAGGAGGGCGCCCCTTATATACCCCCTCACCAGGGGTAGACCCCAATCCTGCAAAGAGATCCACCCTTGGACCCTCGCATTATAGGCTCACACTCCACGCTCGCAGTCTGTTCGCCCCACATTTTTGGGCCTGGCGACGCCCCTCTATATAGAATTGCCGTGTAGACGCTGGCACTGGTAAGCAATGCATCTGAAAGTAAAAACGAGCAAGAGAACTGCATATTATGTTATTTTGCCCACCAAGAACATATTACATCGGATAAAGACGATGAAGGTTAGACACAGAAGTGAAGCAAACTCTAGATACACCAGGACAAAGTATTACAATTTTCGGACGACAAACATCAAATATGCGGACCCTTATCACTAACGTAGCAAAATAACGCAAATACGATAAAAGAACAACAACCAATCACATTCAAGGATGACGTGCACGTGATCTACAAGATCTACAACCGATCTACAACATCTATAACCCATTTAATGACAGTGCTTTTAATGTATCGGCGGCTGAGTACTCAGTTGTAGAAAATCCCAATCCTGGTATGAGCTACAATGAGTACGAAAAATTACCATTTCAAGAAGAATAACTATACGGTAGTACTTTTTCTAGTACGATATCTAAGTAAAATAATATGTCAAATTCAGCCCATAAGCACAAATACGAGTAAGGTATTTTCATTTAAAAATAAAACTGACATATTGCTAATCCTAAAAGATGAAGAAAAATAGTAAGCACCACAGAGAATAAGAACCTAGTACCGTTCACTGATAGTATTACGATTTCGGTTGTGTCCCACCATAAACTTCATTCTCTAATCAATTAGGCCCTACTAATAGCTATAAACAGTCCTATAAAAACGAGCACACATAAAATAAATAAAAGCCACAATTCAACAGTCAACACCAAATTCATACATGCGCATAGTTTCCACTATCTATTCGATAAAGAACTGGGAAAAACTGTTGAGAGATACACATCAGAGACAGAAAACAATAAAACTACTAGGATTCAGTGAAAGGTAAACGACGGTCAATTTGCACACATCGATCACACGACGTATAGGCGGCCTAATATACAATAATCAGTCACAACTATATACATTTTAGTCTCTCTTTGTACATCACAATACGTGGCATGACTGCTGCACCTGACTTGCAGCTGAAGTCTGATTTCGGCTGTTTAACCAACTGCACAGTAAATGATTTGTGCAATTTTAGACGAAAGAACATGACGACCATAACTTCAAACATGGTGACAAGTAATGCCTCGACTAATTATTGAAGAAATGAGAGTGAGCTGACTTTGGCAAATGACTGGAGTAGCCACACTTTTCACATCAAAATCGTGGGACTTATAAAACGGGAACGGTTAAACAGCACACAATTGTACACAGTGTACAAAGTGTACACAGTGGCTTAGACGTGACAGCAATTCGAATGCGAAAAGCCGAGGAAAGTCAAATCAAGTGTATGCTAACATCGAGCATGAGACTACATATAAACTACACGACAATGAACCTAGCTGCAACAGACACAGATAGCCAGAACGATCGAATTATGTGAAATACACTCATTGTCCACCTCACCCAATTTGTCAAGGCAGATGCTCCAAATTGTTGCGCAATGCTGAGTTGTTGTTTCCGTAAAAGTTCTAACAACTTAATTAAGAACACAATAAAATAAAATGTGATTTATTCAGCAAAATTATAAGTTTGTGTAACAATTTGCTTTCAAGTTATCAGAATTTATGCCCAAAGTGTACACAGTGGCTTAGACGTGACGCCACGGCTGATAGCGGCATTAGCAATCAACTAATCAGAATGCACAGCACTCATACATGGATAAAATGTGTTTTAAGCTCATCAATGAGTTATTTTGTTGCCTGCTATTGTCAGCGTAAAATATACAATACCACAAAATTATTACATCACATGGCACTCTTTGTCTGACTCTATGTCAAATTGTCTCCGTAAAAGTTCTAACAACTTAATTAAGAACACAATAAACTAAAAAGTGATTTATTCAGCAAAATTAAACAACGTATACACAGCGGCCAATGAGAAGCAGGTCACAGTGCTCATCGGCCTTGACCTCTCTGCAGCCTTTGATACTGTCTGTAACCAGACACTGCTGCAGCGGCTGCAGTCGGAGTTTGGTGTGTCTGGAACTGCGTTGTCGTAGATCCGGTCGTACCTGACAGACCGCAAGCAGTTTGTCAAGCTCGGTCTGCGCAAGTCGCCCGAGACCAAGCTGGAAGTCGGCGTACCGCAGGGTTCAGTACCAAATTCTCTATCTGGATCGCATAATGATACTTGCGTGGCACCACCTTGTGAATGACACAGACTTGTGTCGCAGCCCGAAATCGCCAAAAAAGATCCATAAAACCCCTATTTTAGCGTTCAAGGTCATCCGAGGTCATTGAATTCGGTGGCAATCGACAGCCAGTGTACGACTTCATATTAGTGATTAGTATAAAACATAACCTCGGCCCTACCTCGCACCGTTTCTGAGATACAGCAACTTATTCGCTCAAAATTGCAAATTTTTCCCACCCCCTTTCATTTAGCGCCCTCGTTCAGAGTGACCCCCTTTGAATTTATGGAAAAGCTTTACGGTTCCTGAAACTAGAGTCTTCTGGGCAGCCGAAGGTGAAAACTCAGTGATCCTAGCTTGCACCGTTTTTGACTGATCCGCCTGTGTGACAGACAGATGGACAGACGGACAGACAAACGGACAGAATTGCAATGGCTAAGACGCGCTGAAAACAGTAGCTACTTTCACGCGTAAAAAAGTGAGCAATCTGATACTGATAATCAATGCATAATGTAACAATTTGGAGCATCTGCATTTTACACGGTAGTGCGTTGACATAAATTACGTGAACTAGACAATGAGTGTACCTTACACAATTCTATCATCCTGGCTATCCGTGTGCCATAAATTATTAAATTTGGTGCAGATTTGACAAAGTTCTGACAAAAACAATTTGGATCATTTGTTTTGGCACACTGTGTACATTTCTACATGGACAGACTGTGAGACTAAGAAAGTTGCTATGGCAACAGGAAGCACAGCAAAAACTATCAACAAGAAGAAGGAAATATAACGGCTTCATTATGACACGTACACACTGCAACACAGAAGCACACTAAAACTAGAAAAATATGCCGGCCCAGTGCTAGCATACAATAATGCCATCCGCCTGACTTTCAGAACTTGAGAATGTCTCTGGCTAAGAGCACATTGCACCCTTTACTGCCAGTTGTCACAGCGGACTTCAGTAACATTTAGTACAAAGTATGGAAAAATGATTGCTCAGGATGTCCCGGAAAGAAAGATTGTTGGATTCACAACAGATTTCACTTGGTATCCGATTCCAGTCAACAACAGTTTGTGGAATAAATGAGTATTTACAAGTATCACAGTGGGTCGATATCTTTGACTTTATGAACTGAAAATCGGTAGCACACTGGTGGTTAGTGGTTACTCCCATGTGGAATGCTGACATCACTTTTGGTTTTTCTGCCTTTTTGTTTTGAAGTTAGAATTCGGATAAATAAACAGACAGACAGACAGACGCACGGACAGAAGACGGGCTAGACCTGTAATGCGGCTCATCAGGATGGCCAAGCAACAACGACACAAGAACACTGTATTACAGCTATGCTAAACATAATCACAATCTCCATGCATATGAGATGGCATCAAACTAACAGCTTCATTGTATTATGCACTCCACAGTCCACAGTCCAATCACTCACCAAATGTGCAAATAACAGTGCAGTGTATTATTTTACAAGCAACAAAGCGTTGACCTGCTCTAAACAGCCGTCGCATATGCTCATAGCTTCAATGCATTAATAATAAAAATGTTCTTTCCACAAGTACACAACATCACAAACGTTATGTTACAATATGATAAAAAAAAATTGTCATCACTCTACACGACAACGATCCACATAGCCTATTTGCTGCAAATTGTTACTACGAAGACAAGAATAGATGACAGATTCTAACACTTAAATAGTAAACATATGCTGTATGAAAATTACTCACAATCAACAGCCTAATACATCAAAACACGACTCCAGCAAATAAATTATTATGATTATATTTACAGAGTGCACGAGTTAAATGTGTAAGTGCATACCATAGACAAAACACAGACACCTAGAGTTATCTCGTTTTTTCAGAATTATATGAAATTATGCAAAGCCCACCAAATGTCAACTTCCGGAAAGTGGCAGAGCAGCACTTTGTACAATCTTAATATTCTTTCTGTTGCCTAAGCTTAACAAGTGACATTAAAACAAACTAACAAAGCCAAAAAACTTGTTAAAATTTAGCACTATAAGACTGTAGGATGCTTTGTCAGAGTTTACTTGAGTTATCCATAGCAATATAATATTTCTAACTGACAGAGAAACTGCACAAGATTCATATAAATTACATCAATATACCTATTTCTCCTATGATTTTGTGCAAACGCACTATAATGCTATGAACATAAATAATGCATTACAGAAGTATGGTACCATTCTGTGTTTGTAACTAATAATTCTCGGAATAACTTCCTACAATCAGTACTCATGCATCTTACTTAGATTATACCACAAAAATATCAAAAAAAGTAGAAAAATAACGAATAACGAATATCATCAGTTACGGTACTGATACACGTGGGATTCAAATGCCTGAAAACGACTTACAAGAAATACTGACATGCAGAGTGCAAGGCGTGCACCACAGGGACACACACAGCACTAAAAACCCACCGAGGACAGCAACACACACAACAGAGACAACATTATCAATGGTGATCTTATGGCAACATTCTTCAAGCACAGTGCCATCTAACTAACTTCTCCTAGTCTGAGGGAACGGTTGGCATCTATTCCAACAAATATACGCACAACAGAATCACCGTCAACACGAAAAAATAACTTCAACCACTAACAATCAAACAATACAAAACTTCTGTCTTGCTGGATGGTTAAAACGATGGATTTAATATGATCAAATGGTCTTCTTGACTTTGACTTCTGACTGGATCACCATCAAATAGTTACTACTTGGATGGGTGACTGTCTGGGGACAGGTATACCACCGTGATATAAAACCAACTACCAAGACCAACTCAGCCTGTCATTCATCTGGGGCATGTAAATCAAGTACTGGCATGCCTGGCTGGAGTTAAAGCAGAGCATGTTAACCTGAGTTGGGAGGCAGGTAACACTGTGTGATTGTATATGGCAGGTGACGCTCCTAACTAGGAAATGGATCCCCCAGAATAGCTGTACATACTACCTTTAACCCATTACCTGTACAAAACCTGGTATCTGACCAGGTTCTCAGCAGGCCACTGCAGACTTGCGTCTAACAGATTTCTGACTGACTTTTCCACTCATAACTTACCGAAGACCTGGTCAGACCCACCTCCTGCCAAACAGATGTGACTGAATTTGGACCCAACTGTAAGCTGACCACGTCGGCAGACAGTCAATCTTAAGCCGTCATCCTAAGCTGGAAGGCGAATAACTCGTTCACCAATAGTACCCACTGCATGTGCCTGTTCAGTCCCACGTTGCACCGTCCTTCTTGCGTACCAGCAGATATGTGTTCATGTCCCCCTTGCCCTTCACGAACACCGTGCCACGATGCTCAAAGTCGAACTTATCACCCAGCTCGTTGGCAGTAAACTCCGTCACCTGTGACAATCACATGACGACCTGTTAAACTACACAATGGCTGATCGACCAGCATTTCATTCTGCCTTGATCATGCATTCACAAAACTATACGCATTAAATGAGTTCAGTGTATTGTGGTACAGCTGATAGATATCAAATTAAGCAAACTCAGTTTTTGTTTAACCAGCCCATTTCTCTATTTATTCCTGTATAAACTGGTCCATAAAACTAAACTTCACAAAAATGAACACTGCAATAATGCGATAAATTACAACTTGACAAAAACAGAAGGCATAATCATATTGCCAAACAGTGGTAACTCATACAGTCAAAATTAGCAAAGAAATCTGAAAGTGACTGATTAAATGGAAAAAAGAGAGCGTACCTGAATTCTTCCGTGGACGCCAGTGGAGTACATTCGACTGGCCACATTGACCGCGTCGCCCCAGATGTCGTAAAGCAGTTTTGTCGTTCCGACAACTCCCGCTGTCACCTCACCAAAGTTGAACCCAATCTCCATCTCAAACTGAAAGCTCAGCATGTCACGGTTGAACTGATCAAGTTTCTTCAGCAAGTCCGTCGAGAAATCCATCAAAGCATAGAGATGTGCTTTCGGATCGTTGTTCTGATCCCGTGTTTCCTTATTCAACCCCGCGGCCGCCATCAGACATGACCCTATGGTTTTTATCTTCTCAACATCCTTATATTTCTGCGAATCAAACAGCTCTTCAAAGTCACCCATGAGTTCATTCAGAACACGCAGATATTCTCTGCCCCCTTCGTATGCTTCGTCGTAAAAGTCATCGAAGTTGGATATCTTGGCAAAGATGACTCCCACATTTTCATACGTCTGAGAATAGGCCTCGTGTCTTTTTATAATGTCAGCAACGTGCTCTGGCAAGATGTTCAGCAGCAGTGAATCGGCCTGCTCTTTTTCAGTCTGTATATCACAGCAAATACAATTCGCATTAAATCAAAAATCTCACCATCCAGAACACTCAATCATTAATCACACAGCACCAAGACAGAATCGCAAAGCAAGACTGACAAGCTAAAAAAGTAAACACTCTAGAATTTGTTGTGTTCTTATTCAGCCACACTTTTTTCCAACTGGCCTAATTCAGTGCTCAACAAAAGTGTCCTCAATATCTGAAATTGTTTGTCCGCTGGAAAGAGTTGATTTTAGTTCCCTCTCTGTTTCGTTGCAGTATAAAATGAATGCATTTTTCCAAGTCTCTTATGTATTAATCATTTTAGCCAAAACTCGTTACATGCACTTGTGTTTCCATGTTTATAGGTGTTAGGTTTATGTTTTCATGCCTTTATGTTGGCGTATGTTGTCACAATAAATTTCTACTTTTCATTCCTTACTATATTTCATATTCGTTTTGTCAATATTCGTGACGGTCAAATCGGATCAATGTAAGTGCATGTACAGTGCCTTGCCATCCACTTCATATTTGTTTCAGCACTGTCGTTTTTATCTACAGGGTGGGCCAGAAAATGGCACCATTTTTGTACAACTTATAATTTCACCAAATATTAACCGATTTTCAAAGTTCTTTCACTGTCAGAATCACAAGACAATTTGTAATAAAACCATCATTATAGGTACCACCACACCTCAAGTGTGTCACTACACTACCTTGTGAAATGTCAGTGTCTTAAGAGTAACAATTGAAAACAAGACAATTTTTGCAGCAATATATTTTTTAAAAATTAACAAAGAAACAACATGTTTGTTGTCTCAGTTATTGTCTAAAAAGTTATGTCTCACAGTTTTTAGGCCCCCTACATCAAATGTTTAATGTGTCCGCCTTGCTGCTGGACGATGCATCCAAGCGGGCAACGCCACTAACCAACAGTGCAATTAACCAACCAAACGCTGCAGCAGTTTGCTCCACTCAGGGACGATCACCTGCTTCAGCTGGTTGACTGTCATGAATCGTCAACACTGATAGACCATCTGTTGAAGAACATCCCAAACAGCATAACTGACTGGATTTAAGTCCGGACTGTTTGGGGCCACATGCCATGTCTCGATGAACGTTGATCAGTGGCATCACCAGTTTGAGTGCATGGTCTGACATTTCACAAGATAGTGTAGCGACACATTTGAGGGGTGGTGGTATCTATAATGGCAGTTTTATTACAAATTGTCTCGTGATTCTAAAAATGAAAAAAAATTAAAAATTGGTTAATATTTGGTCAAATTATAAGGTGTACAAAAATGGTACCATTTTT
>Ga0056128_1003816_pt1 | contig 18687 bp, 7 predicted proteins | sample WorMetLIZISLAND2_FD_71113 | JGI IMG/M metagenome (GOLD analysis project Ga0056128, IMG submission 71113) | Marine gutless worms symbiont microbial communities from Max Planck institute for Marine Microbiology, Germany - Olavius geniculatus... ... | reverse complement strand
ACAGGGTGACCAGAGTACAGAATTATATTCTAGAAGAGGTCTGACGTACACTAAAAAGGCACGTAATAGGAGACAAACGTCACGTGACTCAAAAGCCCGCAGTATTAAATTAGCACGCCTTTGAGCCTTAACAACAATGTCATTGATGTGGTTAGTAGGCGATAAATCCCTAGACACAATCACACCAAGATCACGCTGAGACTGCACAACCGGAAGAACTACACCATGAACTGACAATATAGTATCAAGCTGTAATATACCAATATTTAAAACACAGCATTTATCAACAGATAGGCTAAGCTGCCACCACAAAGTGGGACGTTTTTTTGAGACACAGTGTAGTGGTTTATGTTCCACTTCCTGACTGCGACTAGACAGACATTTTGCGTCTTTGAAGGCGCGTACAGAGCGACGTACCTGAACTGAACTGAACTGAACTGACACGGTTTAGTTTTTGACGAACTGACAATGCGAGCAAGGCGAGTCTTTTAGTCATTTGTTGACGCGTACGTGCGCGTGGTTACCTAGTCATCGACGCCGTTAGACGGTGTCTACTGTAATGCATTACTGCTTGCCCATTGGTCAGTTCGTCAAAAACTAAACCATGCCAGTTCAGTTCAGTTCAGTTACGTCGCTCTGTATAAACCTTAAGTCTAGGCATACTAGAAATTTCCGTCGGAAGATATGTTTCTCATGCGCCGTAATCCGCTATTCTAGCATAAAGCTTATTCTGGCCGGTTTCAACAGTCCAAAATTTCGATTTTTACGCGCGAAAGCAGCCACTGCTTTCAGCGCGTCTTAGCCATCGCAATTCTGTCCATCCGTCTGTCTGTCACACGGGTAGATCAGGCAAAAACGGTCCAAGCTAAAATCACCAAATCTTTACCGTCGGCTGCCTGGAAGACTAGTTTCAGGAACCGTAAAGCTTTTTTGAGACACAGTGTAGTGGTTTATGTTCCACTTCCTGACTGCGACTAGACAGACATTTTGCGTCTTTGAAGGCGCGTACAGAGCGACGTACCTGAACTGAACTGAACTGACACGGTTTAGTTTTTGACGAACTGACAATGCGAGCAAGGCGAGTCTTCGAAGGAGGTCACCCCAAACGAGGGCCCTAAATGAAAGGGGGGTGGGCAAAATTTGCGATTTTTGGCAAATAACTTGCTGTATCTCAGAAACGGTGCGAGATAAGGCCTAGGTTACTATTAATCGCTAATAAAAAGTCGTATACTGGCTTTCGATTGGCGCTAAATTCAATGACCTTGAATAATCTTGAACGCCATAATAAGGGGTTTTATGGATTTTTTGGCGATTTCGGGCTGCGACACAGGTCTGTATCATTCACGAGGAGGCGCCACGGTACTATCATTGTGTGCACTTCGGCATGACTGTAATAAAAGTGTTGTATTTTATCCCAAATTCCTGCAAATCTAACTCAAAAAGCGACAGATTTTTATTGTACGATTTCGTTGTATTGTGAGCGCAATAATTTATTATTTAGTACATTTTTGATGCACAGTATTTAGTGAAACGGTTTGCATATCTTACAGCGTAATTTATGACATTTTGTTCGATGGTGCTGCTACCTCGGGAATCGGTTTACAACGCCCAGCACTAACTAACGCTGACTGATTGCATTGATTGAGTTGTTATATTTTTACGCGCGAAAGCAGCTTCTGTTCGTCGGTCACACGGGTGGATCAGTCAAAAGCGGTGCAAGCTAGGATTACAAAATTTTCACTGTCGGCTGCACGGAACTATCGTTATGCGATCCAAATAGAGAATTTGGTATTTGTATAGGCTATTAACTTAGCGTGAGCACCCCAATTTTCAGCTAATATACTGAACCGCGCGTCTCGTGAGCATTAGCTCAAATTTCTTGTTGACATACGGCGACATGCTGCAGTTAGTGCAGAATCGATCTCTTTGTTTTTTAACGAAACGATGCATAGATAGGTAGTGACTTTGAATGAATGACGTCATTGAAACTTCTCTGCAACTTTCTGATATAAAACAAGCAACATACGTCGGCCCAGCGCCGACATATTACGCGGCCGTTTCACGGATTTTTGATCTGATCGAAATATTTGCCAGACCAATACTTAGGCCCTACTCGTTCCCCGAGAAAGATTTACAAACATTCTGGATTATCGGTTTTTCTCGATTTTTTGCTGTCGTGTTAGTAGCTCGTACGTCGGCAGAGACGGACAAATGTGCAGACGGCGTGCTTAATTTGTACACAAAGCAAAGAACTAACAGAACTGCTAACAAGACGCCGAAGGCGTCGAGGGATGGAAAAAGAATGAGAAGGAGATATTCTTTCCCCAAACAACTAGCGTCGACGCGTAATTAAGCGGAGATCCGGCCGGGCCGACCGTAAACGAGTTGTGGTGCATTTTGAGCCGAGAAACGCATCACAAAATCAACCGCATAGGCTGCATAGCGTACCGCCATGCTGACAATCCAATTTGCCGGTACGACGTACCACACCGGTACGCCGTACTGGACAGTACCCTCACAAATTAAACCCTGGACAGAGATGTATGAACGGAGAATCATAGGACGTCCACGCAATGAGAATAACGTCACCGTATTGTCGTGCTACATGCTGTGTAAAGTATGGAAATATCTTTGGCGGTATTGATCAACGTTGTCGTGGCGGTGGGGGCAAAGGCAATTGCCGACCAGAAACTTTTGTTGTCCGAAAAAAAAATTTGTCCAAAAATGAAAAAATGGGGCTAAAAACCCAATTTGGGTGAAATTTAGGGGCAAGTAGGAATTTGAGCATGCCCATAACTCTTTTCGTCGGAAAATTGCTGCTTCATGTCCCGCCTAGTTTTGATTCAACCCACAACGGCGGTGGCGCGGGCGACAAATTTCACGGAATGCGGACAACAATGTCATCACTAGTGCTGTACAAATGGCCGTAATGTTGAGCTTTGTCCTATCTCAACGTCATTCGGTAAAACTTATAGGCTTAGCCAATTCACGCCTGCGACGCCGATAACATTATGTGGCACGTTAATACGGTGACGTTATTCTAAATTATCAACTTGTTCGGTTCCTGGCAAACAGTGACCAAGTCGATTTGGGAACCGCAGACATTATGACATTGTAGACCTGTGGGCTGAGATTACAATAGTTAATGTCAAATAGGCCTACTTTATCACGCTTAAACGTAAGCATTAGAATGCGCGGAGAATAGCAGTGACTGCGAGTTCGCGACTTAACGTAAACATCTGTCAACTCGGACGAATGAAGAAAGATAATGACTGCTCAAATGAGTCAAAAAGCGTTCGCAGTTCCGTAACCAGAAATGTGGGCTAGGGCCTTCACTTTTTCCCTCACCCCTCCTTTTCCCCCTTTCCCGCCTCCTTTAAAAGTATAAGACACCTAAAATCCAGCTAGAAAATTTGGGGAGCGCTGTACACTCCCCCGGTGGGGTCTGTGCGGAGCCCCAGCCGAACTCGGATTTGGTATATTTTTAAAATATGAAATTTAATTGTTTTAAAAATCAATTGGTTTATTTGAAAAATATTTGATTTGATTGAATAAGCCAGATTTTTGCCCTTTCTTTGGCTTTTTATTTTGTTCAGCTGATATTTGGCTATAGGCAGAATTTTTCGATTATAGAATCTTCGGTTGAAATTCGGCAGAATCACCGTGCAACAGTGCAACTAATTGGCCAGTTGACCTACAGCTGTCTAAAACGTTCATTTAACTTCACTGCACCTACTCGATCGTGCCTTCCGCTAATTATTTACCAAAAATTTGTCGATTTCGGTTTGTTCTAATTACCGTCAAGTACACTTCGGGGCCCAATCGCAAATACTTACAAGAAATATTATTAGATTGTGACCAATCTAATGTACTCTTCGCGCGCATCGTTTTCTTTTGTATTTTTCTAAGTACTTTTTCGTTTCTTTCGGCTTGTAGTAGAAACCCGGCGTCTATTTGAGACTCGTTTAATATGATACTAATAGTGACTGGCGTCGAGGTAGTTATGGAAAATTGTCTCCCCAAAGTTTGTAAAATATTGCCCGATTTTAGGAACTAAGGGGAAAAAATTTCCAATCATGGTTGATGACGCTAGTTGCCATTTGTCTTGCTATACCTCAACGCATGCGTCTAACTGGCACTGTTATGGAGATATAACGCCTCAAAGATAACGTGGTCACGATCTTGACCTTTTGGGGTCACGTGACGTCATAGGTCATGTGACCATTCGACTTCCAGCGGTCGACTTCCTATGGGTGGTCCATTGTGACCATGCGTCTATCTGGCGCCGTTATGGAGATATGGCCGTTTGAAGTTCTGTCAGGAAGGCTCTTCCAGGAACAGAGATCGGTCGTCGGTCGGTCGGTCCTCAATATTACACTGATCTCATATACTCCTTTTCGCTACGTTGGGAACGTAGCGCGTGAGGAGTAAAAATGGGCCTGGCAACAGGCGGACGGCCGCAGAATATGTCGGCACAATATTTTTTGTTCAGTTAATGTCATCGTCAAAACTTTACTTTCTAAAACAACGCAGTCAAACGACGGATATTTCTTTATACGAATGTTATACAAAGACAGTTACTATCTCACCGACATGAAGTTTTTTTTATAAATACCTTGTTACATGTAAAGTCTGTTTTAGCTCACGGTCACACGCTTGCGTAGCATAATAATTAGTCCGCCCGGAAACGATAGTTTTCGGGAGGACTTAAGTTTTACCCCATATGTTTTTTTTAAATTTCAATCATAGAATCTCCGAGATGCGTCAGCCGATCGGCGCGAAGTTTTGCACGGTGGTCAGTACTAGACCAAAGTTTATACGGTCTAAAATTTCGGGGGGCCGGCCTCCCCCAAAAAAATTTAGGGGCCAAAACATGCAAAATTTGGTCCAATTTTGATTAACTTCAAAATTCGGCGGCGAATATCTCCGGAAAGTATGAAAATATTCGAAATCTGACTAAAAGGTTTTGTACCGCGATTCCCCGCGCGTTGGGTAATAAAAGTTCGGTGAACATTGGTCCACTAATCACGGAGCTTAAGCGGTGAAATCGTACCCACCCAAATCGACTTTTTCGAAAGACCATATTTCGGCCCCTAGGGGGTGCTGCGCCCCTAAATTTTTACACGCGCCATAGAATAACCAAGTCTTGTTAGCGCTTCTTTCACCGGGGACCTGGGTTCCCTTTACAATTTTTTTTTCAAAGGGGGAGCTCCAAAATTGGCCTTAATTGTAGCGAATTAGCCACTATAACTTTAAAGCCAAATGGAGTAGCCTAATGAAACTTTGCCACGTGATGTAGTCTTAAGTGGGGCTGGTAACGTGCGTACAATTTTTTTGGGGGGAAGGGCACCGCCCCCTTAAAATTTGGGATAACGAAAAACGTCCAAAATTCGGCGCAATTTAGGACAACTTTCAACTTTGAGCGCAAATATCTTTGGAATGAATAGAGATATCGACAAGCGGTAAACGGCGTTATCAACTGCCGTCTCTCCCGCGTTGAACAAAAAAATTGCTGAATTTTGGTCCATTAACGACAACGGTTAGTTGGCTAATATCTACCTACCCTAAGTCGAAACTGCGCGTTCTGCGTATGCTAATGCGTTGGAGTTCGGGCCACGTGACTTTGCTACGAAAGAAATGTGAGCCCTTTGAACTGTCCCCCCAATCGGACTTAGGGCGCCGGGCGGACTCATGTTGGGCTTTGCTCCCAAGTTCTAGTTTTAAAATGTATTTTCATGCTTGTGTTGTTGGTGGTTGCGCTCATCAGCATTTTATCGAACGAATATACGATGACACATGATGTTGATCATTATGACACATTAATGATAATTAATCATCCATGTCTGAGTCCTCGCCGAACTTCTGGTGCAGTCTGACGTTATCCAGTGTAGCCTCGACCAACACTTTCTCTTCGTCCTGGCGACTGTACTGCAACAACAACAACAACAACAACCACTACAACTTTCTCTTCGTCGCTGCGGCACCCATTGTGAGCCTCTGTCCGTGTAAGCTGTTGTAGTCGTATATAGTTTAAGGTGGGTGGTATGGACGCGTTCTGTTGCTCATCGTTGGTGGTCTTTTAATGGTTCTGGGTGGTCTACTGAGTCAGTCAGTCAGTCGTTGTAGTCGTATGGCCTCAGTGCGTGGTGTGGCGGTGGTCTGTAGTCCGGCTACGGTCGCTCCGTCTGTCCGCGGACTCGCAATCTCGATCCCCTGCTGTCGCTTGCCGCTACCCGCGTGACTGAACACAGTGAACAGACACGGCAGCAGGATGCGAAACTCTTTCTGGAAATTGTCGTTCATCCAACCGTAGAGGAACGGATTGTAAACGGTTGAGCTCATGGCGACAACGTGCGCGCCGAAGAATGCCAACAGGAAGTACGGCGACGCGTAGAGATGATTGAAGTACTCGTGAATTTAATCGCGTCATCGTCAAATTTAGTGATGTTCCAGCACTAATTTTTTAGTAAAGTGTGTTTATTTGTTTCGTACAAATACTGGGCATATTGGCCCGGTAGAAATTAGAGATGGTTGAAGTATTCGGACGTGAGAATAATGACGTTCAGCGGCAGCCAGCAGCAGACGAATATCGACACCATCGCTATCAGCATGCGATTCGTGCGACGTTTTCGTTGGATCTCGGCCTGATCGCGAGCACATCGGCTACAAACAACCGGCGCAAACCAACCTACTCAGTAATAGGGTGTTTACACGATAAAGCAAACATGAAACAAACTTAGAGCATGTTTGCTTCATCATGTAAACACTCTACAACTGAGCAAGTAATAATTTTAACATTACGACGATTACTACTACTACTACTACTACTATTACTAACTACTCGCACTACGCAAAAATCTCGGAGATATCTTTTGTACAAGTAAAGATATGGCGAATTTTGTCTCACGTTTCGTTGTCATCGCAACAAGATTATGTTCGAATGAACACAGAGTCTGACCAATGTTTCTGTAAAGCAGAGTTTGGAGTTATTATTAGGTCTACTCTGGTAGAGTAAACCTAATAATAACTAGAATCAATGAGCAGTTAAGCATGTTTAGTAGTGTTTTCAATGTCTTATAGTTCAGACTGCTTTTTAGGTGGCCCACTGTGACCACGCGTCTATCTATCTTGCACCATTATTGAGACATGGCGCATGATAAGTCATTATGTACACAGACGGACAGAATGAGCAATCTCTTAATCTTCATCAATTTCACTACGTTCACCTTGGCGGAGATAATAATAATTTTGTAGCAGTTAAAGACAATCACATGCCATTTGGTAGTTTTACGTGGATATATAGGCCTAAGTGTAAGCTTATATAAGTGGGTAATAACTAATAAGTAAGTAAAATTTTGCGTTCAAATCTTAAGCGGTTGTTGGGCCTAAGCAAATGGCAAAAAGTCTAAAGGTGCGTTCTCACTGCGCGCGTTACGAGCGTTGTTAACGCGCGTCAACGCGTATTGCATATTCATGAGCCAACCAATCAAAGTGTCCTGTTTAAATTCCTAAGACACTTTGATTGGTTGACTCATGAATATGCAATACGCGTTCAGATAATGCAGTGAGAACGCACCTTAAGGGATGTGGATGCTCTTTTACGCATGCCATACTGTATAGGCCTATACCTGGCGCTGGCACTGCTGTTGCCAATCTTGGTCTTGGCTCGTCGACTGAGCACGCGCGAGACGCTCGCGTAGCAAAACGTTATGATGCTACACGGCACGATGTACTGTAGGACGAGACTAACAACGGTGAAGAACTGACGAGCGGTGTCCTTCGGCCAGTGCTCACGGCACTCGTACACCTGCGCAGTCCGGCTAGACACCTGTCAATCAATCAATCTGTCAATCAATCACTCGTATACCTGCGCACTCTCATCCCAGCTCACCTAGCACGCACACACACGCGCGCCGGTGATGTAAACTACACCACATGATTTAATTAGCTCGTAAATTCAATTATCCGACTTTCGACGAAACAGAAAGGTGGTGCCGACGTATAAGACTGCAAGAAGCCCGACTGTCGTTAGGAAAGGGGGACCGTACCGCCTATATCCAAAGACCAACGTGAGCGTCTTCCGGTCGCTGAGAGCAAGCGATTACCCTGAGGTGACTGCAGTTAAAAATTATATTACCGACGCGACGCAACTCAAGTCAACCAGTCTGAACAGTCGTGACTACTCACTGAACAGTTAAAATGGAATTTGGGTCACGACAGTTTTTGCGTACGGTCACACCGAATAAATTCTAAACGTGTCCAGTTGCCAGTCAGAGTTATTGTTTGATTGATTGAATAGCAGCGTGCGTCTTACACGAAAATTGTAGATACCCTCCCACGTTTACCCATCACCATCATCCCTTTCTTGTGCATTCTGCCGCCCATTCTGTCCACCCGCTGTCCGCAATATTCTCTGCACATTTATGGAAGCACCTGCTCAGAGATAGGCAAGAAATTGGCAGCTGAAGACAAATTCATTAAATCAGAAAGCTAACAACTGCACGCAAGGAACTGGGGTGCGTAGGTGCGACTCTCGTTCGATAGGTTACTAAATTAACTCTGTCATTCGAGCGAACTCAACGCTAAGAGCTATAACGTGTAGAACTCCTCTCGCCTCGCGCCAGTTTGTCTCCGAGGTGCAACACGCACTTAGTCAATATCGCGTTGGGTCAATATTATTTCTTTGCACTTACTGTATATTATACGACCTCCCGGTACACGCACGTTATGCCACAAGAATCATCTGTCGACTGAATCGTTTCCTGGGGTACAGTGCAGCAGCACAAAAGAGTCTCACGCCAGTTCACAGAAAGTCATGCACATGCATTCCATCCCTGATCAACGTTGTCGCGAATTACTATAAAACAAAAACTAAAATAGAAAAAAATAAAAAAACAAAATGCTCAGCTGTAGTTAGAATAGCCGATCGTACTGGTTGTAAGTGACCTTCAAGGTTATTCAAGGTCGATGATTTTCATTTCATGTGAAAGGGCGTATTCCGCTTCCTCTGAGTGATTAATAGTAACCTTGACCGTATCTGTATCTCTTACCGTTTTCGAGTTATAGCCACTTTTCCGTCGAATAACGCACATTTGTTTTACTTCCCCTTCGTTCAACCCCTAATTTGAAAATTTCACCTTGCTAAAATTTACATACCTGGATGTAAGACGCAAGGCTAATTATTCGTGTAAAACATTCTCCCCCAAGGTTTACCCGTTAGCCAGGCTACATTCGTTAAAGATGACGACGACGGCAGACATACAGACAGACGAACGACAACCGTGCAGAAAGGTCGACCGTTATTTGAGTACGGTCGGCTAAAAACTGAAGCAAACTGAAGAACAAGCAAAAAAGCAACGTGAGTGGGTGATCCACGATTCGATCTTGCCATTAAGAGATCAGGGGTAAACTAGCAGACTTCACTGTGTTTGCCAGGCGACAGTGCTATACTCGGCGGGCGTTTGAGAACTCTCGTCGCTTCTAGTCTATTAGAACTATTCGCCAATATGGTTAAACAATTGATAAACTGCAATAATTCTAAGGCTGCTAACGACGAAAATTTTTTCATGGACTTATGTTCAAAAATTAATTGAAATCGATCAATTTTTTTAGTCAAGAATAACAGCGAAAACTGCAGAATTCAACTACAGGTTTTTGCGAAGTAAAGCAAAATCGGGAAACTAACACGATACAAGTAAAAAATTTTATCGACCTGTCCGTATGTGAAATAAAATAAAATCATATTACAAATGTTGATCGCCAGTCACTTTAGCCTGTTATGAAGTCCAAAATTTTGATCGAATTTCAATGGGCTACAACAAATAATTGATTAGTTTTGTATCAATTAATCGCTAATTTTCGCAGTTTTAAAAAACTCACCATATTGCAGTTTATTAGCTGTTGTTTTAAACCCTAATAGCAGATCAGTAGGTTAGCCCACACGGACCTTCTGGTAGATGGCGAGTGGCAGGGATATTGAGATTGAGATGAGCCAGACTGCAACAATTAGCATCAGACAGACGGCCGACTTCATACGAGGTCTGAACGGATGCACGATGACGAAGTAGCTCTCGGTTATTGGAGCAATTCTTGACTGATTGATCGACTGATTGATGACGAAGTAGTCCAGACTGGCAGTAGAATCCGCGCCAAGACTTGCGCATAAAAATTTTGCTTTACAGAAAACTCCTTCCGGTAAGTATAGAGTACCGACGGCGCGATCGTTGCGATGACGAAGTAGCGGTCGACAGCGATGGCGGTCGACGTCAGTGTCGACACGTGGACGCTCACACCCATCGTCATCGGTACCAGATGACCCCACCCACCTCGCGTGACGTCATCGTTACGTCATTATGAGTAGTCTCTGTATATGCTTATTATCTTTGGTGGTCTACATCGCGGGTGATCCCTTTGCCTTCTAGTTCAACCATTCCTCATCGATTCATCGATTGGCGACTGACGACTTTTCTCCCTCGCATGACGTCAGTGTGACGTCATCATAATGTATAGTAGTAAACAACATCGTCATCGGTACCAAATGGCAAAGCGCCTCGCCGAACGGCCACGACTGCGTGCAGACAGCATGATAAACTGTAAAACGTTTTACACGCCGGGTTAACTCAGCCTCCTACCCTCCGCGGGATGGTAGAATGAGTCATACATAGTTAATGTCATGCCGAACGGCCAGGATTGCAGCAGGCCGGAGATGGGCGTGAACGGCACGGCGAGCAGGCACATGATGACGTCGGAGACGGCCAGGTTGGCGATGAAGATGTTGGTGATGGACTGCATGGCGCGGCGCGCCGCCACGATGTAGACCACAAGGCTGTTGCCAGCGACGCCGAGTAGAAATATGACGACATACAAAGAGATAAGGACGACACGCAGCCACGTCTGCTGCATCGCGTCGTAGTACATGACGCCGCTGCAATTACTACAACTATATGATACTACTACACACCACTGCTGCTGTTATTGTTACTACTATAACTACTAGTAGTAGTTGTTTTAGTATTTTGTCCCAGTAGATGACACCGCTGTCGCTCACGTTGGCCCATGACTTGTTGACAACCATTGACAACGTCACGCCATCCAGCTGATACGACGTCATGCTGACGTCACTGCTAGGCGATGACGACACGAGACAGTGGTGTCGTCACGCTGGTTGCTAGGCGACCAAAGCGGGCGGTTAACAGTGTCCAGTAGGCTTTCGCGGCCGGTGGTATATGATTAATAGTACCAGCCAGTTTACCGGTGTCACTACGGCGGGCTAGCCGAATGCTGCCAGCGATGCCATTAATTATTCCACACAGCGACAGTACAGTACAAGGTCAAGGTCAAGGTCGAGGACGCAAGGTCAAGGACAGTACAGTACGGTCAGTCGAATTGTAATTATCTCCCTGTCTCCAGCTGTCGGTGGAAGGTGACTGATGTCATACGGACACTGTGACTGGTAGCGGTCACGTTTCTACAGCCGACCTCGTAGTAGTACTGGTAGGCTAATAGCAGTAGTCACGTGACGCGTGTAGAGTTGACGTGGGTCGTTAGCGTGACAGTGTGGGTGGTCCAGCTATATATACTGCGTGGGTGGGCGACTTGACTGACTTAAACGTTCATGAACGTAAGACTAATGACTAATGAGCTTCAACGGTTGCGATGCACCACCGCCGTCGTCTGAAAACAACAACAAAAGAACGCCACTTTAAATCAACCAATAAATCAATCACTCAAACAAACAAACAAACAAACAATTGTTTACCAGTGGCAAATCCAGTAAATTTGGAATAAAGGAGCGGAAAGGTATAGGAGGTATTTGTGAAAATTTTTTGGAAAAAGTAACGCAAAAACAATGCATTTTGCACTTTTTAAAGATGCATCCAGTCACTAGGTGGAGCGGCCGCCCTCTGCCCTTTCCCTCCCTTCAATCCGCTACTGTTTTCTTCTGCGCCATACAGTATACAGAACCTCACAAAATACAATAAACGTATTATGTATAGGTTTCTGCACATTCAAGTTCACGCATTTTAGGGCCGTTTGCAAGCTAGCAAGGCACAACATAATGCTGCACAATAAAATTGGCTTTAACCCCAAAAGTTTAGAAGATACAGCGAGCGACGGCAACTACGAACAACGCGGTTTAGGACCACTACAGTTTCACTTGACGCCACATCTCTAAAGAAGCCGCACGAATCTCTGTACGAGTTTTATATTGTTCGAAAGTAGTCTGTGGGCTACATTTCTGCTGCTGTTAGTATGGGTCCATTTTTGTCTCAAATTTTCTGATAAGCTCCGAAATATTTGTGCTATCTTTCTACTTGTCTTTTCGCACTGTTTTACTATTTTGCACGTTGTTAATTCTTCGATCTTTTTTATGCAAGAAGTCCTCACGTCGCGCAAGTGCCTCAAGGCTATCATCTAAGCAGCAGGTTATCAGATACGTAACTACAGCTATACTAGCTGCTGCTGCCGCTGCAGTCATTCTTCCTTTCTTCGCCATCACGCAATTTGTTCGCGCTTCAATCAACTCGCCTCCGCATACGTGTGATCACTGTGATGTCCACGCCGCAGTGATGTTTCAGCATCCAAATTTATTTCCGTTTTAGTTTTAGTTAGTTTTTAGACCTTTTTACATTATACAATTTTAGCTCACTAAAGTACAATTATTTCACTTTTCATATAGTTTTTTTTTGATTTTTGCGATTTACTTCTGTTAGGCCTACAGTGAATGAATCGACGAGTATAACCGTATATAATAAAAAATAAATTAATAAATAGTTATTTTATTTTTATACTGGATACTTTTATTATGTCTATTGTTTTTACTAATGCAATACGTTCATTTTTGTGTTGTGCAGGTGTATTTCGCTGTAGGCCTATACGCTAATGTGATACTTATCCCCGGTTTATTGACGCTTATCGGTCAATTTAAGTTAATGCTAAAACAAAAAAAGTTATTATTATTTTGTTTTAATTTTAAATTATTTTAATCAAAGTATGATCACTTTGTTTTTATTATTTTTATCTGCAAAATTCGGTTTAGTTCTATCTGCAGTTGTTATGTTGTTTTTTTTATAAATCTAGTTTTAGCTGTATAATTTGTTTAACTTAAAACATAGTGTTGGTGTTGGTGATGAAAGCATCATTGCGGCTGCGGTGACGCAAAGCAAGTCTTCTCTCGCACGGATCAGAGCACAAGGCGGAAGCAACGTAAAAGCCACAACGTAATCGACGTCTGACGGGCAACACACAGCAGATAAAAGCAAAAGATAAGCCTAAAATTCAGTTTAAAAGAATTATGTAATAACTATATGATAATATAGTTGGCAAATTGAAACAAAAAGTTTACCTCGTTTACAGAAAGCATTCGCACGTTTTCAGTTTCGAGCGAATCATTACCCCAACAGCAGATAAAAGAAGAAAGCGATCGCTGGCGTCACTTTGCGTTCATTTATAGCAGCAAAGGCGTCTTTCTCTCTAAGCTTGGGGACAGTGGCGAATTATACTTGTTCTCCCTTTTTTTCTTTTCTGTCTTTTTCTCTTCTACTTTCTCTTTCTCCAATTTTTTTCTTAGAAGTGGACCTCCTGAAATTCAGTTAAAGAGCCTGTAGAGTGCGGTAATCTTCTCACAGGGTCTGGGGCGGAGCTTTAGCGGAAATCAAATTTGATGCATTTTAGCCTTAAAATCTGACATCCGGTAGCGATAATTTTTTTTAAAAATTAACCGATTAAAATGGTGCACAGATACAGTCTCTGAAAGTTGCTGCTATACTCTTCAAATATTGGGGTGGGAGACATTCGTGATAGCTTCCCCCAGTCCAACTATTGAGGGCCGTCTCCCCTGTTCCATAAGAATCGACGCCCATGGCAGCAGCAGCTCACGAGCTTGTGTTACATCATCTGACTGCAGAATATCTGCCGTGCGCAACGCGAATGCAGTGCAGCAGCAGTGTCTGTAATTAGCAATTAGCAGAGCACTAATTGCTTATCACCGACGTCGCAGATGACTACAGCGAAATGCACAGATAGCATTTATTACGCGCGAGAGCTAGCATAGCCAGCCATAGCGCGTATTAGCTATGGTAATTCTGTCTTGGTGTCTGTCTGACACAAACCGGTACCGATCGGAGCCCAGATGAGATAGAGACTTCAAGTTTTCATGTATGATAGCTAAGAGTCTCTAGTATTTGGAGACAAAATTTCATGCCACTGGGTGAAGGGGGTCCCCACGAACGAGAGGGAGAAATAGGGGCACCCCCATAAAAAGCGTTATTCTACCGCTATTGACTCGTCTAACGTGAAAATGATTGCAGATAGGCACAGACATGCTGCGTATCATAACAAGCACTGGCGACGAGCTTCTTAGAAATGTCAACATCGATGATTTTGCATGACCTTGAACTCCCAAAATAGAAGGTTTTAGTAAAAAAAAATTTCGCGATTTCGGGCTGTAACACGCATTTCAAGAGTGAATTGCGCCGAAATGGCTAAAGATAGACCAAGACAACCTGCGTATGAAATTTTTAGCACTGAATGTAGATTTCAGCAATTTAAGTTTGGACCCTCTAGGTTCAAGGAGGCCTGCGCGCGTGGGTGTCAAATAGGGGTTCCCGTCTTAAAAGTGATTATTTATCCGCTCCTGGCTTGCCTAACGTGAAAATGATTGCAAATAGGTACAGACATGCTGCTTAACATAACAAGCACTAGCGACGAGCTTCTTAGGATCGTCAATATTAATAATTTTAATTGACCTTGAACCCTAAATAGGGGGTTTTGGTGATTTTTTGACGATTTTTGGCTGCAAAGGAGTGAATTGCGATGAAATAGATAAAGATAGACCAAGATAACCTGCGAACATGAACTGCTATGGGCTCTCGCGCGTCTCATGAGCATTAGCTCAGATTTCTTGTTTTGTTTGTTAAGCTGCATTTATTGCGTCTACCTCACGCGAGTGACGTTTTCTTGGCTTCATAAAAAGCAGTAAAAAACAACATACGTAGACTAAAGCAATAATAACGGACGCTATTCCACTGAAGCGGGCAGAGTGTTATGTACTGGCCGTACCTCCGAGGTGGGTTTTCTATACGAAGAGCTGTTATACGATTTAACCATAACCAAGCCAAGAAAACAGCAGTAGAAATCTGTGCGGACTATATGCTTATCTCAGCCAACGAACATTTCCGCCGTCTATGCTTTTCGACTCATTTTAACTATCCGGTTTTAACTATCCCATTATATTTGAGTAAAAAACAGCTGATCAACTATAATAACAGGTGGCATATTTACCCAGTGTGTTACAATCTTTTAAAAACCTGTTTTCATTTATTTCACGGTTAACTGTTTCATGCTTTTATGTGTATGTTAGCTATTAAAAATACTAATAAGGCAAGAAGCGACCGAAACTCTCAAACCTGTGCCGTGAACGATGCTGCCACCTGGCAGAAACAAAGGAGTCTCAGTTTACGCCACGTCTCATAATAGTGAAGAATCCTGAATGATTCGGAATTTTAAAAAATTCGGATCGCCACAAAAATCTAATGATTTCCGTCTTAAGCCACAACACTCAACCCCTCCACAGTATTTCATTAACATCCGTTTGTAATTTTTGGAGTTACATGTATCTTGCACAGAAACGTACAGATGTAATACATTACTTCTCGACGAATGTAAATATCTTGGTTATATTTATGCCATTTTAAAATAATGTACAAAAAAACTTGCATTTCTGGGCCGTTTTATTTTATTCTGCAGACTACAACAGACTGCTGTAGGCACGGTGTACGTGTTGCGCAAATAATGATCGATGATTACGCCGATATTGCATAGCGTACGTCAAATAATCTAACCGCCGGCCAGCCATCTTTTATTATAGTCTGTCGCACGTGGACGAAACAAAATATTAATCAAAACTTCAAATAATATGAACCGATACGAGCAAGGGCAGAAAGCAAGTCAGTGAAATCAGCCTTGTTAGTATAAACGCAAAAATAAATTGAGAAAGTTTTATATCTCAAATAAAAGAGTGAAAAGTAACATTATAAACCTAATATTGTATTATATTAATGAAAAATAAAATAAAATCACGTTTTTAAAAACCGGATGAGAATAACAAGACAATTTAGGCCTAACAACAACACACAAAAACACATTCGGTGAAACACTATATGGGCCTAAACCCCAATGCCACAATCGATTAAGATATTTCAAACCGCTGCCACAAATTATAATTTAAACCTTTTCAATATACATCAACTGTAAGATTTTTGCTTCTAAAATTTATGGCATTCTATTTTTCGTAAACAGGCTACAAAAGTTGTACATACTATGACAAAACCTGATTTTATTTTCAACCTTGAACGTTGACGGTGGCCTCTATAGCAGCAAGTAACTCTTAACTGGTTGTTGCTTCTCTGATTCGAAGCATCTGTAGTATTTTAACAGCCTTAATCACGGAAAAACGACCTTACACTGATGGAATAAACCATAAGTACATAAAATAGTGGCTCCGCTTTCAGGTGGTGACAATTAAAACTTTTGTTAGTTAACTTTTAATCGTTAATTTCAATAAAAACAAAAAACGTCGCGCCAGTAGTTTGTACTGCTTTTGATCATCAACAATTTCGTTATTCAATTCGCATCCGTTACAAACTCATCAAGACGCACTATTCACGAGTGTTTTTTGTAGTAAATAAAACAAGAAATTTAAGCTGATGCTCGCAAGAAACGCGAAAGCCTACAGCAGTTCCTGTTCGCAAACTGTCAGTCTATCTCCAGCCATTTTGTCGCAGTTTATTCTTAGAGTGTGCGCTGCAGCCAAAAATTGCAAAAATCAATAAAAAAAACCCTTATTTTAAAAATTTAGGGTCTTTTAAAGTCATCAATGTTGATACGACTAAAACGCTCGTCACTCATTAATGATAGGCAGCATGCCCATGCCTATCTACAACCGTTTTCACAAAAGACTGGCCAACAACGGTAAAATAACGACTTTTACGGGGGTACCGTTCTTTGACGCTTTCGTGCACAGGTTTCCTTGAATCTAAAAAAATCGAAACTTGGACCATCAAAATCTACGTTCAATGGTGAAAATTTTATGTGCAGCTTGTCCCTGTCTATCTCAATCAATTTCGGCGAAATTCGCTCTTGAAATGTGTTTAGCAGCCCGAAATCGCCAAATAATTCACAAAACCCCTATTTTGGCGTTCAAGGTCATCCAAGGTCATTCAATTCGGTGGTAATAGAAAGCCAGTGTACAACTTTTTATTAGTGATCAATAGTAACCTAGGTCCTATCTCGCACCGGTATTGAGACTCAGCTACTTATTGGCCAAAAATCGCAAATTTTGCCTACCCCCTCTCATTTATCGCCCTCGTTCAGGGTGACTCTCTCAGAATTTATGAAAAAGCTTTACGATTTCTAAAACTAGAGTCTTCCAAACAGCCGACGGTGAAAATTTGGTGATCTTAGCTTGTACCGTTTTTGGCTGATCCACTCGTGTGACGGACAGACGAACAGATGGACGGACAGGACGGACTGACAGAATTGCGACGGCTAAGACGCGCTGAAGCAGTCTAGCTGCTTTCGCGGGTAAAAACGATGTTCACGTTTTTCTTTTTTTGGTGGGGGGAGAATGTAGGTCGTTGTCATCTTCCGGAAGATGTCGACGACCCATCCAGCTATATTAGGCTAATTGAGTAGACTTCGCGAGTTGCTACTAAAATTCGACAATTAAATGTACCGTGTGTCTCAAAATTTTCGTAGAACTGTTAATCGCGTGATTTATCGCTAATTTTCAGCAGCCCTGTAGATCAGCGCTGTGCTAATCTCCTGGAAGGAGATAATTACTTGTTTGTCTCAGCACAGCAGTCGACGTTGATGGTTCGTTGTCATGGAAACCATCGGTTCTGTCTGAGCTGCTGAATGTATACACTGGGTGCAGTATCTCATTGCATGTCGTCAAGATTTCCGATCGCTACTAATATATTTACACTGTGTCTAGAAAAAAAGCAACCCCCCAGCCATTGTACAATAAAAATGTCAAATCCAAATAAATCTGAATAATATTTTGTACATTAATTTTCAATGAATTCTTGAAGCGATCACCAAATTTCGTTAAAAATATTATTTAGTAGCAGAGTTATTAATTATTGAATATTAATAACAAAATATTTGCGTTAACAGTATGGAGTTACATACAGCAGTCGCTCCATCGGGAGTGACGTTTGTTGACGCAATCAACGTAAAAAAATAACGTAAAGAATAACAAATTGTATTTGACACAGACGATCGTGTTTTGTGTTTTAATTAAACTGCTGAGAAAAGAGAAAGGATATGGTGCTAAAAAGTTTATCGCGTACAGTTTGATAGTTAGGTCCACATGTCCGTGTGCTTGCTCAATACCGGACACTACCTTTTGGGGTAACCTCACAAAAGCCGCCGTAACTACTGTTCGCGTTAGCAGATTTGACTAAAATTTGGCATTTTGACTGCCAATGGACGGTGCATTGTTGACGTAAAATTTTGTAAAAATCAGATGTTGTTTGTTAAAGTTACGCAAATGTACATACTACAGAGAGGTTACTTAAGTAACGCCGTACTGGTAACGGAGGTATTTTGTTATCGATAATCAACAATTAAAAACTTTGCTAATAAATAATGTTTTCAACAAAATTTGGTGGTCGCTTCAAAAAT
>Ga0056128_1003814_pt1 | contig 18690 bp, 7 predicted proteins | sample WorMetLIZISLAND2_FD_71113 | JGI IMG/M metagenome (GOLD analysis project Ga0056128, IMG submission 71113) | Marine gutless worms symbiont microbial communities from Max Planck institute for Marine Microbiology, Germany - Olavius geniculatus... ... | reverse complement strand
TTTGCCATTGCCTTTGCCATTCTGACTGCTATTTCCTTTGAACAGTCCAGGTCATATGTCATGTTGCTTCCCAGGTAGGTGAATTTCTCCACATTTTCCAGCTCAATTCCATCTATTGTTATTGGATAGCTAAAAGGTTAAGATCAGTAAGGCTGAAAATAAATAACGATAATTAAAACTAAAAAAATAAAACGAAACAGAAATAACCCTAAGAAACTTCAGATATCTGTCAATTTTAGTCCACTGCTTTTGCTGCTAACGAGGTATTGGAAACGGTACGTCGTATCGGCAGTTCTTAATGTCATAATGGCGATAAGCTGTGCATTTTCGACGTTTAAATTGTCGCAAAAAATACTAAGCTGCTACGAACCAAGTGCGTTTTTCAAGCTCAACAAAGCACCGAACTTTTTTTCCACCGAGTCTCTGCCCCGGACCCTGATGAGGAGCTTACGACGTTCCCCTAGATCTCTTAATCGGCTAGGTAGAAAATGTCCTTCTTGGCGTCTCCACTTTGCCGTCTTCAGCGCCTCGATTCTCCTCGCATTAAAACTGTAGAGCGGCAATGAGACACAGTCACAAAGACAGGTCCTTTCCTCTTTCTGCGAAACGTACACTTCTAATTTCAATCAGTAATTTTTCGTTCATTTAGCGATTTTGTGCACGTGCTTTTTGCTTAACTTTCGTATATTATGCATAATATGTATCACAAAGGTTTGATACAAACCGAGTTGCTTAAACCAAATACATATAGGCTTACGTATGTGCGCGACATACAGGTCCACGTTTTGTACATGTTGAAGACGCACTGTTGATATACTGTACCTTATATGCCTAGGCGCCAGCGACGACGATATCGACTAATGAACAGGTGCGTGCAAGATGCAGCTACTCAAGCTGTTGATGTTACGTCTTCACATTCGAGTGGATACACCTTGCAGTATTAGACCTATCGTTGCATCTATATACGGACGGTGCCGTTGCTCTTGTCTTTTAGTATAAGCTACTTTTATATTACTAAGTTAATGCTTAGTTGTCATTATTACTGTTGGGCGAAATCGCTCTAATGCAAACAATCTTGTTTATACGGTAGCTATACTTAATTGCGGGTAAATGTAGGAACCAAATTAAGATTTATAAACATCTGTTATTTCCTGTCTTGCAAATTTGCAGCTGTCTCTTAACAATTGTTACTTTCTGCTTCTTTTCCTTTACTTTTGTAACCCAAGACGCCAATGTATGAGACCTGTAATTAGTTACCTGGCAGCGATGAGCATCTCGAGCTGACGATCGTGGCGCCTACTGATTAGACTAGTTGCAGTTCATCCTCACAATCACGCTACGACGCTAAATGTTACGAAACGTTATGACGCAAACAAAACGAAACTGCGATCGAAAACTGCCAGGTGCAGACGTACGGCACGGACAGTGGTGTCGAGAATTAAATGGTTGGCGAAGGAATCAAACTTTTTTCCAAAGACAGCTGCAAATTTTTGACAGAGGAGACGTGGGTGCTCAAAATTTCATTTTTGTCTGCAATTCCCTCAAAATTGCGAATGTTTAATTCTCAAATTTCTAACTTTTGGAACAATAATTTTCAATAAAAAATGAAATATTTCAACAGGCTAAAATCTAAGGACAACGACACTGAGTAGAAAAAATAGCGAATCAAAGACGGCGTCGCACCTATGCAGTTAGTCCTATAGAATAACTGAAGTCGTCGTGAACAGCAGCTGTGCAAGCACGCGTCGTCGTATCGAAGGATTGAACTCGACTCAGTCAGCCAGTCGATCTACAGCTGCTGCAACAGGCTGCAACACGCACGCACCTGTCAGCAAGCGTGCTATGGAACGCCGCCGGTCTGTTTAAACAACGCCGAAACGAATACTCCGAAAGCGAAGTGCTCTTTTTTACGCGCGAAAGCAAATACTGCTATAGCGCGTCTTAGCCATCGCAATTATGTCTGTCCGTCCGTCTGTCCGTCCGTCACACGGGTGGATCAGTCAAAAACGGTGCAAGCTAGGATCACCAAATCTTCACTGTTAGCTGCCTGGAAGACTTTAGTTTCAGAACCCGGAAAGCTTTTCCATAAATTCAAAAGGGATCACCTTAAGCGAAGGCACTGAATAAGAGGGGGTAGAAAAAATTTGCGATTTTTAGCCAATAATTCGCTGTATCTCAGAAACGGTACGAAATAGGGCTTTAGGTTACTATTAATCGCTAATAAAAAGTCCTGCCCAGGATTTCGACTTGCACCAATAGCAATGACCTTGGATGACTTTGGAGACCAAAATAGAAATTTTTGTGGCTTTTTAAAGCGATTTTGGGCTGCGAGACACATTTTAACAGCAAATTGCGGCGAAATCACTAGATATGGGCCTAGACAAAGACAAGCTGCATGAGAAATTTTTAGCATTAAACGTAGATTTCAACGGTCCAAATCTCGACCTTCTAGGTTCAAGGAAACATGTGCACGATAACATCAAATGCGGTACCCCGAAAAAGTCGTTATTTTACCGCTCGGCCAGTCTAGCGTAAAAACCGTTGCAGATAGACATGGTCATACTGCCTATCACAACAAGCACTAGTGACGAACTTTTTAGTCGTATCAACATTGATGACTTTGAACGATCCTGAACTCTTAAAATAAAGAGTTTTATTGTTTTTTTGCCATTTTCGGCTAAAGCGCACACTTCAAGAGTGAATTGCGATGAAATGGTTGGAGATAGATTAAGACAACTTGCGAGCAGGAACTGCTATAGGCTTTCGCGCGTTTCGTGAGCATTAGCTCAAATTTCTTGTATCGTACAGTTAAAACATGTGCAGTATAGTTTAGTGGCTGTGCCAGTTATGGAACTATAAAGCTATACCGGGTATTAGCCCCCAAATATTAGCCAAGCTCTTTACTTTTTCTCAGCTATAGCGGGGTTGTCAGCGTTAAACCTTATGCCGTAAGACCAGTGGCAAACATTTCCATATTTATCTTATAAAACCATTCAAAAGTAAGTAAATCCCTGCACTGACGTACAGTACTAGAAACGTGTTTCATGGACAAATCTGACCATCGCTTGACTTATAAGCTCTGATTATGATACCAATAGGCCTGTGGTAGGCCTAAAAGCTGATAAATGATTTGCACTCCAAAGCCGACAGGCAAGCTTTTAATCTAATCTAGCACATAAATAACAAAATACAAATGTTTAAAATTTAAAAAAATGAAAAAAAACTAAAATATACGTACTGTTATGTAAAGCATTAAAACAGAAACAGACAGTTACGTGAGAACTAAAAACCTTCGATAAATAAAAAACTACATAAAGCGAAAATGCTAGAAAGTAAATAAATAACGATGATTGAACCTAAAAACTGAATACGACAAAAGTGTAAGTAAGTTTAGATATTTGAAATTAGTCCGAATGGGTGTCAACTGTTTAAGGAAAATAGGATTTGAAAGAAAGTATAATTTTGAAATTAAGAAAAAACGAAATGATTGACACAGGTGAGGTGAAAAAAAATTATGAAAAGATGACAAAACAAGAAAAGGCAGATCAAGACGTGGCTGACGAAGTAAGTGAGAAAGTTGATTCCAAAGGTGATATGATGCACAGCGAAAAAAACAACTGGTAATTTTTGAGAAGGAGCGAGTAGGTGACAAACAAGAGTCGCGACAGATGAGGATCGAGTGTTACGTGGAGTTTGGACGTGTATCGTGTCTTTACAAAATTGTCCAGAACCACCGATGTAACAATAACTAGAAAGTGTCGGCAAATTTTCGGTTTTGAGCTGCTAAGCGTTTTCATATGTAAAAACAATGAATTATTAGAAAATGTCATGCTTCTGACGAACATATTTGCAAAACGTAGCAAATTTGTGTCAACTATGGGTGGTGGTTTAACTGTCAAGTCGATTAGTTAAATGTAGTTAAGTTTACCTATGTTTCTTTCTGTTACCATGCATAAGGTGAATACAGATTCAGGCACCTATAGCACTGTAATACGGCGCTGTCCAATAGACCTAATGGGGGTGTTTACATGATCCAGCAAACGTCCAGCAAACTTCCAGCAAATGTAATGCTGGACGTTCGCTGGATCGTGTAAACACCCTATAATTGATCGATGAAAGCGTTTGCTGGCTGCCGCTTATGTAATTACCGCATGCAAACGTCGGCAGACGTTCAATATTGTATGCTTTTCCGGCTTTCTGTTAATCCTCTAATTAGTGGCACGTGAGGCAGAAAGTGTTTGAGGGTTTTAACTCACATCCCCGTTGTGGATAAAAATATTCTTCGTAACACAATTATTGCAGTTTAGTACAACACCAAAGCACACAAGTTTACTTTTAATTGTTGTTCTGCTTTGCATTATAAACATAAGCGCGTGTTTGGCATTTGTGCCATAAGTTAAACGTATGTGATAAAAATTATCTACGCTGCCTGCGGTCCATTGTGTCTCCGATTCCTCATGCGTTATGCATGATAAAAAGCAAAGTTACGCCGGGCACACAGAGACAAAGTTTATAGTTTACGTGTCGTCGACAGTGCGTTGAGAGACAATCGGGTAAATCATCATTGTGAGTCGGTGGGTAGCATAGGCGGATCCAGAAATTGGAGTTGAAATGGCCAATTTGAGGTTTAAAAAACAGAAAATCAAGGCCTAAGGCCGAAAGCAAAAGTGCGGTTTTTGAGGAAAAGCAGCAAGCCCCCTACCAACCAACAAGGGTGTTTGGGGGCGCTTTGAAAGCAATGAAAACGTTCTTGGGGCAGCAAATTCTGTGAATGCGAAGCACCAAAAACGCCAAATGCGGTGGGTCTGGAGAGTGTTGTAACTAATAAAAAATGCTGTAATAAAAAAATGCTAAAAGACCAAATAACACGTACAGTTAAGCCAATGAATCAAATTCTTCAGTGTAGCATTATAATATAACGAAACAGTATCAAACTCCACCACAAGAACATTGCTGGCAACATGTTGGCAACAATTTCACTACCAACAGACAAAATTTTGCCACATCCCAACATCCTGACAAAGTTGATGTCTTGTTTTTCTACGCGGTGGCTGAGCTTCTTTTTTCATTACTTTAGCCTTAACTCGGGGCAGCACTTACTACTGATTGCTGTCCTTACTCTGTAATTGGGGAAGCAGCCCTGCGGGCCTGCGCTGTCACCGCCGAAAGCCTATAGATGCGGTCACCTGTAGGTGCAGAGTGAGATATGCAGCGGCCGTGTAATGACATCCTACATGGAAATGCTGCTGGGATTACGCGCACTGATTCCGGCGCCTACAATCCATCATCTTGCAACACACTGCATGCACATGACGTCATCAACGACGTCAGCTAAGTCACGTGATTCCCCAGGCTAAATATGACGTCAGTCGCTCGTCATCAGTGACGTAGCCAGCAGAAAAACGACTGTTACGGTGTGTTCGAAGCGACAGTAATGGAATGAGAAAAAAAACGAAAACCGCAGCGTGCAATTCAACACCAGGAGCCAAATTCACAAAACATCTTACAACAATTTTCAGACAAAAATTTTACGATCACTTTTTAGATGTCTTATGACAATTGAAATGATTCGATTTCAATCCTATCTAACAAGAAATACTTCTTCATATCGATTTATAAGACTTCTAATTCAATTATACTCGTAACCTAGTAATGTTAGATTTGTACTATCTGTTTTGCCTAATTTTTTTGTTGGATAAATTAACTAATAGATAAATAAACAGCACTTTGCACTGGCAATAGACCGTTGCTACGCCATAGCCACGTAAACATATATCTTGACAACGGACATACAATGAAAAATAAAATAAAAACAAATAAAAAAGTAAATTAATGCCATGTACTCGAGTATCAGAGTATAGTCAGAGTATTAAAAATTTCTGAATTTAGCATCACAAATTTAACTCTAAACTACCGCTTTTATTTACTGACTGGTCAGTGACTGATTACCATAGATACGAAACTGCTCATTACACGCAGACGACCGTAGTTACCATGACAACAATACGCTTTTCTGAAAAAAAGTTACGATCATTAAAGATAAATTCTGTGAATTCATTTACGACATGTCGTAAGATAATCTTACGGCATCTTAGCTGTTGAGTTATGACAATTATATGACATGTCTTACGACAATGTTTGTGAATTATGCCCCAGAACTATTATGTCGTTCAATTTTTTTAGTTTGTTTCATTTTTGTCGCGCCAAACACATTATTGGTCAGCAAAACAAAAGTATCTAAACCGAAATAAATTTCAAACAGTTCGTCACAAAATCGCTAGATCTCTCATAATTTATTATCACTTGATTTCGATTTTCTAGCTTGCTTCTTAAGCGTGACCTGTCGGGCTCAAAATGTCCCTAAATCGACGGCAATTGCAAAACTGACAGTTCAAAAACAGTAACAAGTGTGCTGTGACAATAACAAGAAGAATAAAAATATGCTTTAGCAAACAGTTCTGTTTTTAGTTCACGCCGGAACGAGGATGCTAGTTGACAGTTGCGTAGCGATGCCGGCAGCGAGTTCCGTGTGGACGATTCTGCGACAGCGAAACTGCGAGGACCGTAGCGGAATGTGCGTGTTGCTGGCACGGCAAGGTCACCACGTGCAGCAGAGCGCAGGTACCGACGGCCGGGGTTCTCGGCGACCAGTTGACACAATAGTGGACACTGGACAGACAGTTCGGCGTCAGGTTGTGAAGTCTGTAGAATATCGCCATCACGCACAGTTTAAATTCCACACGCTGTCCGATATACTGTTTACCGCACGACGAAGACTCTTGCATTTCGGACTGATCGACGTCATATCGGGTTGGGTGTCGAAAACACTGAAACTCAGGAAAAAGAACAGCGTTCTCCAAAGACAAACGTCGACGATGTCGTACGCTGCCGTAGCCATCTTCTTTGTCGGTTCAATCTACGCCAGCGTGATTGAAATCTTGTTGTCAACCAAACTGTTCAACACCACACACAGTAGGCCTGTATATTAACCGTAAGTTAAAAAAAAACTTCCGCGACGAATTCAAGCGGTTTTGGAATTTAATTTGGTTCTGACGGAGTCGCCTTTTTGTGCTGGAACCCACTGCCGGCCGGTTCTGCTGCCGTAGAAAGAACGTCGACAACAAGCCTTGGCATGGCATGTCGACGTCTGTGCCGGACGACAGTTCGTCCAGCACAACAACTCCGTATCCGCTTCCCCACTCTACTTGTACCTTGTCTGACGAGAATAGCGGAGTTGGTGGGCTATTACAACAACGACGAATTTAAGCTGCAGCGAAAATGTGTTTTACAAGCGCTTTATTCCACGATGATTCAACTGCGCATTAATTTTTACACGGTTGCAGTCATGCGTGACAAACAAACGGCAGTGTAGGCCAAACGACTGATAGGATGCTTACATGATCCAGCAAACGTCCAGCAAAATTCCAGCTCAAGCAAATGTATTCAAAATACACGTGCTAATGCTGGACGTTTGCTGCTATACACATGTATGTTATAATGGACGAGCCAGCTGGATGTTTGCTAGCCGTTTGCTGAATCGCGTAAACACCCTATAAGTGTCGGAATTCGGAATGTATAAGTTCTTTTAACGCTCAGTTATTCCACTTCAGATCGTGGTTTAACAAACTCTTGGCATATTGTTGGTGGCGTAGCATAGTGGTTAGAACGTCGGTCATGGCCACGGCAAACTTTCTCTATCCTGCGCTAGACTGATGGACGGCTGTTTGACCACTTTATAGGTAAAGCGTTCGCTATCAGTCAACCAACAAGGCCAACTCAGCCTGCCATCCCTCCGTGGTCGGTTAAATGAGTAGTAACCCATTTATATGAGTTACAAAAGGTGGGAACCTCAGTACAGCTGACTGGGGCTGCCTAGCCGGCCGCTGCCTAGCCTGTGTCTGCAGGCTGTACGCGGTGGCTGTGCGGCCGACGGCTCTGGTCAGTGACGAAAGCGCATTAGAGGCGTGTATACGCGACGATGCGCCATACAAAATGACGACCTTTACCTTCTTTACATTTATTGCAAATTTTCTAGCAAGATTCCAACGAAAGATCGAAAAAAATATTCAGCGCTGATAAGTTTGGCTTCTTGTTCTTATGGCTCACGGCTCAATTTTTTATAATAAAGTGCATTTATTTTGTCAAAAATGGATTACCCAAAAACTGGAATGCGTTTTACTTTCATTACAAAAATAAACGTGTCTCCAATTTAAAATAAGCCCATCGTTAAACGTGTTAACTTTATGCCACGCATGTCAACTAAAAGCATTCTAAAAGTTCAAACTTTTGCCGAAAAGTACGTTTTGTTCTTGTTTTTTATACACTGGTGGAAATCGTAATAGACAGATTCGAATCGCCATCAAAATCTTGTTACTTGTGCTACACTACACCCGGTCCAATCCGTAAATTCATTAAAATCTGTTTATAACTTGCGTACAGACAAACAAACAGACCAACAGACAGAGACAAGTAGACTACAGCCTTCTTCGTTCGGCGGAGACAGTGGCGTCGTGATATGGCGAAGCAGAAGCTTTTAAGCTTGCGCCCAAATGTTTTTCTTGTAAAAAATTTTTGTCAAAAATACCAAATTTGAGGCTAAAAGTTTGAAATAATTTAAGGGCAAAATTGTAATCACAAGTATCCGTAATTTCATCTGTCTAAAATCTGCAGTTGTCTGTTAAAAATTGGCTACTTCCTGTGCCCCAACTTTTTTAACGCACGACGCCGCTAAACGTATATTTAGTTACCTAGAACGCTGCGACTTATGAACACGTCGACATCGTCGTGCCGCGGCCGAAAGACAAGGTGGTTTCTGGTCTCGCGATGACGACTCCAACTTGTTGTTGCCGGTACTTGTCGACTGGAACTTCGCGCCGTCTTGTTTGAGATGTGACCGCGACCGCGCGTTAATTGTTTCCGTTGTGGTTGCCACGTTGTCGACCACCGGAAATGAACTGCTACCCTCACCGGTCTCAATGGTGGAATGTCGTCCAGAGTGTGTTCGGTGCTTCGGAGAGACGGATGAACTGGTTGACTCGTCGACTTGTCGCCAGCCGGATGTAGTTTTATGCTCGTTTCCCACCATTAACGTTGAAAAGGAAGAATCTTCGAAAAAGAGCTTCATAGTGCGTCCCAGATCACCGAAAACTGCAAAATTATTTTACAAAGTAACTGACTAAAAATAACAATTTAGAACAGTCACAATTAGCGTTAAAATTTTGCATTTTCCCTCCACCCAAAATTAAATGATGTTAATTAGCCAGAATTATGCACCAGATTACAACGGCAGAAGTGATGAGGTACTTACTTTCTGAGTAAATATAGAGCTTACAAATATTCCGTGAAACACTGCAAGTTGTTCAGCCAAAAAATAATTTAGAACTTCAAAGGCAGTATGTTACGCAGTAACTGAAAAATGGCACAGTGCGACCTAAAAATTGACAAAAATGTAAAATTAATGGCTTTCGTTGTCAGCCAATTAACTGGAATGCAATTAGAATTGGCTTGCCTGTAATTAGTCAAAAACTAGTTTTTGTTAATTGAACAATTAACTAAAATCTAAAGTAACTGATATGGTAATTAATTAGCTTACTAAGTACTTTTTAACTAAGCTTAATTGAATTACCCATCATTGCGGGTGGCTGTGACGTATCTTCAAGTCCTGGCTGCGTTACGTTGACGGACTGATCGTCATTGTGCGAACCAAACCGGTCATCGCCGTCCGAAGCCAATAACGTCTGCGTTCGTGTAGGTGCGTCGTCGGTTCCGTGGATCTGTGGTTTCACGACGTTTAGTAGACAGGAACTTCGATCGCTGCGAAAACGTCGACGAACACGTCGGAGGTTAGACACAGACGTTGTTCTGGCAGTCAGATCGGCGGCGGCGCTTTGGTCTTGGAGTTCGTCATTGATTTGCAAGTATTCGCCAGATGGCGACTGTTCACTGGACAACAACGCATTAATATCAGTACGTCGTCGTCGACGTCTGATCTTGCCTTTTCTCTGTTGTTCAGAATCTTGCTGTTCGGACGGCATTTCCCTCAGTTCAACGTTGCTTTGTACGTGGTTACGCTCGCACGCGCTCGTTCGCTCAGTCGCATCAGAGTAGTCAGAATCAATTACCGAGTGATGGTCGCCGTTGGCTGCAGTCAACCTATCGTTTTTCACGACTCCGCCGTTAATCGCAGGCTGATCCATTGCAGATACATCAGGAATGTTTTCTTGCTGCTGTCGCCGACGACGTCTTTGTACTTTCCTTTCATGTATTCGATCGTTTTCTACAGCTAATTTATGATCCGAATTTTCGGCGGGATAAGCATCGTGAGTATATGTAAACCCGTTCGTTTCCAATGCGTCGCCATTTGTAGTTGATGCAATCGAAGCTGGGTCGTTTCTCGTTCGATTTCTGGGAGAATAGCCGATCATCTCGTGCAGAGAGTTGTCACATGCGAAGGCAAATAACAAATTATTATTTTCCGAGGATTTTGATGGCTTTTGTTTACTAACGACGTTGCTTACGTCTGTATTAACTTCAACGTCTTTCGAACGGGTTTTTGCTTTTACTCTACGAATACGAAGCGTGCGGGGCCGCACTGGTGGCGTCGTGTGTGCTTCGCGTTTCTCTAGTGCAGGCGACAATGTTGACAATTTGCTTAGCTCGTTATTTTCTACCGTTTCGTCGCCATTAACCATCATCTCTTGACAATTATACGAGGATTTATCTACCATAGCGTCATAGTCTGAAGCTACTATCACCTCATTCTGGTCATTTTCAACTGGCGAGTGTTTACTGTTTGACTTTCGCCGCGATGCTATTTCGCTTCTGTCGCCAATTTTGCCAGTAGCGGTCGATTTTTCAGTTGTCGCATAGCTGCAATTATTATAATAGTTAACGTCACCTTTCAACGACACGTGTTTATTAGTATTTGCTTGATATCGTGGCGGTGACGACCCGACTTCCATTAATTCGCGACGGCAGCGAGAGCATTTGGCGGAATTCATCTTTCCATGCCGGCATAGGCATTCCTCGTCTTCGTCAGCTTTCGCTGTCGATTTCTTTTTACGGCGGCGTTCTTTGCTTCGAAATAAAACAACTTCTCCGCCATTTGTCTGAAGTTTCGTCGGCGAAAAGACGGATGCATCTGCCGCGTGTTGGATCGATTCGTGCGGATCGATCGCGTCAGGTTGTAAACTTTTCGCCGCAGCAAACCGCCGATAGGTGGCGCCAGCGTCGTCCGACACCTTCGAATAATGGCGTTCGGAAACTGCAGCTGTAGCTGCTGCCCTCGCATCCTCCAACGTCGACGTCGTAAGCGTAAACGAGGCAAGGCGTGGTAATATCAGCGGCATTTTTAACGCATGCTGCGACTGTCTGCTAGCTTGCTCAGACCTGCAGCTAGCAGTATGATCGTACTTCGTGGTCGATTCGCGGGGATATTCCTCGTAACCAGTGTCAACGACTTTTTTCCGGAGCCGCAACGCTGACGAGTTAAGATACCATTCAGGAAGATTGAGCCGTTCTAGCGACCGACGAATAAACTCCTCACTGGGCAGGGGACGAAGTGGCACCACCGCTGAAGTCAACGAAGCAGCAGCAGCAGTCGTCTTTTCGTTGTTTAGTCCTGCACCAATCAAACCCATCTCGTACGAGTGCTGAAGTCGCCGTTCGTCGTCATTTTCCGTCAAAAGTCGAAGATCGGACAAACTTTTTGACTTGTCCTCTGACGGACAGGAGGACACATCCATCACTGCTTGATCATCGACGTTGGCATCTCTATTCCTCGATCCAAACTTGTCCATGGCTTTATCTTTGTTCATCGTTCCGAAGTCATCCAGGTTTTCTGTTGAGTGCTGGCAGAGCCCGGAGGCGTAGGCGTATTTTTCGCCGCTGGGAAGCGTCTGCAGGGATGTCGTCCGCCACATCAAACGGTCGCTAGCGGCGGCCCGTGGTCTAGTGGTTGATGTTGTTGACTGGTAGAAGATGGCGTCGTACGGGGTCCAGACGGCACTTCGAGACCGTGCCGCTGGAGTCAGCTTGCCGACGATCTGCGCGTTCCAGTCCGAGTCTATTGACCACAATGATGAAGTCGGTGCAACTGGTCGAACGCTTGTTAACTGCGCTTTCAGAGCTTCTAAACGACGTTGATGTTCAGAGAACAACTTCGACTCACGTCGACGACGACTTTTGTCATCGACTTTAGCGTCCATCGCTACCGACGGTGAAGCGGTGTTCTGGGATTTTCGATTGTGGTCACAGACATCACCCATCTTTAAATCACCAAAACTTCGATCACTCGCTACGGCAGCAGTTTTGCTGCCGATGTTCTCTGCTGTAAGTTGCGTTGCGTTGTCGTCGAATCGCCGCTTGCTTTCATCGACTTCGATGTTTACCACGACCGACGGTGATACGCTGTTGTTCCAAAGCCGCTGACTTTCGTCACAGGTATCATTTATCTTCGAACTGCAGAGAACGAGGTTCTGGTCACTCGATACTACAGCTTCATCGTCACGGTGGATATTGTTAGCTGATAATTGATGCCTTGCGTCATTGTCGGATTGTTGCCTGTTTTCGCTCGACGAATCTTTCATTAAAACTCTGTCAAAATCCGCCAAATCTTCGTGGAAACAGTCTTCGCCCCGCGATTGTAAATCGCACATGGCTTTGCTAGCATCGCTTGGCTCTATCTGCGTTTTCGCGTCGATATTCTCTGGACAAGAAGTCATGCGGTCATTATCTGCTGGGACCGGGGCGCATGCCAGTGTCGGCATAGGCACTCTGTAGTTGTCGTTCGGAGTTGCAAGAGTCGACAAATCGTTGTCCACAATGACGCCATCATTTACTAAACTACTGTTCTCTGTAGTCTGCAGAGTTGCCGAGACTGCAGTCGATGTGTTTTCGTCGTATTGTTGGCAGTTTAAGCCGGTGCTAATAACGCTGATCGTTTCAGCGCCATTACCTCTGCTTCTCCTGCTAGCTTTCCGCTGATGCGACGTTCGAACTTTTATTCCATTATATTGATTAATAGGTCCATTGCTGTTTTGAAAATGCCATTCATGTATGCCTAAACCTCCATTTGTCGCAGGGTATTCAATAACCCGTGGAGCCCCTGCAGCCGGATAAGAAATGCATGGTTGAGTTGTCGCCGAAGAACTTGGCAACGAAATAGTTGTATTTTTAACATAAACTGCCACATCACCATTCTTAAAACGTTCTTCCGAAGTTGTCGACAATCTTACGCCGTCACTGAATGCCTGATTGGCGGCGTTATATAATTGCACGCGAAGTCCCGCTGGAGACAGCTCCTTACTACAACCGGTTGCTTTCTTCCGACTTTCTAGTCCATAGTATTTGTCCAGGCGGTCATATATCGAGGCTGAACTGTCAAATATTACGTCGTATTTTGACGTATCGCCGCTGAGTTTCTGTGGAAACGGACAAACTTGATGACTACAGCCGTTCGCATTTGCAGTGTTTTTGTCAATTTCGATATTGTCGTCAAGCGAAAGATGATTTTCACTGTCCAATATATCAACATGATTTGGTGACATACACAAAGACTTGTTAAAAACATTTCTGTGCGTAACTGCTCCTCTCCTTGTTTCCTTACCATTGCAGATATCTTGAGCTGTATCTTCATCAACACTAGGCAGGTGCTTAACAGATGTGGCATCGTCATTATGTATGGACTTAGCGAATGTGACGCCGTTTTCACAACGTTGAAGGCGGCAGAGCCAAGAAGAGGCGTCGACTAAATCCTTCAAATGTGCTGAAGGAGACTGTTGGCAGTTGGCAACGATCGACTGAGAAGATAAACTACTGCAGTTGGCCACAGTTGTGCGAAAGAGCAAAATTTCAGCGACAGACGTCGTCGACAGCGATTTCTCGCAAGGTTGACAAACGACAGACGTATAAACTGTCATCGACGAAGATGTTCCGTTGTTCACATTGTTAGGGATCTTTATATGAGCGTTATCATTGTTGTCATAAGGACCACCGTTATCAGCAATCCCTTCCTCAGTACGTCCAGCCGGCCAATAGCTGACATTCACAGCGGAAGCCCCGCCCTCGGCGTCACTTGGGGCAGAACAGCAACGTCGACGAACGGGAATCTTCGACATCATCATCTTAGTAAAGTCGTCATTGTCAAACGAGTAATCACGAAATGACGCCAGAGGCCGCTCGTTGCTGAATCGTCGATCGTCGACGTAGAAAGATGTGTCTGGCGACAGAACGTCAGACATACTGAGACAGTTTGCCGCTATTTCATTGCCGTCTACGTTGTCCCGAGTCGGCAGGCTACTTGGAGCGACATCGCGGTTCGCTAGTTGCGGAAAGCTGAAGACCGGTTCGCTGATAACGAGAGCAGGAGAAAAGCGGGGTTCAATGCTGTCAGCGCTGAGATGCCCGATCGTCTCCCTGATTACCGCAGACACACACAACGCAATATATTTCATTCGATTAACTAGAAGAACACTCAAGGAGCACATACCTCTGCTATTGCTATAAACATTTTCTTTCGTTGTGATCGCCAGGCAACATTATATTCGGCGCAGGTTTGTTCTATCTGGCAACGGTAAAAATCCTTCATTCCCGTTCTGAATTCAGATGCTGATCCGGATCATTATCAAGATCCAATCACCTCTAAGTTGCGCCAAGTCTAACCTTTGACGAAAAATTTCGGCCAAACCTGCGTATAACGTTTTGTCTAGTTTTGCTAACAAAGAGACCGATTAACGCTGGGCTGACGCAATTAAAATTACGCAGGAACGTAAATAAAAGCTTCCTGCGAAAAAAGCTGAAATGAACTGAAATAGCCTAGGTGCTAACTTTGAGAGATCGGCAGATTTGCGGAGGTCTTCATGCAGTGAGCATTCGTTATCTTCATCTTCCACTCCGGCAGTTGCAGCAACTCGTTCCCTGGCTTCGTCTTCGTCCTCCTCGCTGATGGTGTCCAGAGTGCGTCCAAAGACCGTCTCGTTCTCAGTCGAACTACAGCTGTCATCGTCAAAGAACCGCAGATGCGCGACGTCCAGCGTCAACAGGCGGGGCGCTGCCGGAACAGCCGCCGCCGTCCTCGTACATGTGCATCCACCCTCCTGCCTGAAACCGGTAATAACAAATCGTAAAATTTCTGAGTAGACTAATTCACTTGAAGTAACGATTTGGAAAAAGTTACAATAATTAAAAGTAGCATATTTTTCATTAATTACAAAAAATTAGACATCAGATTACAACAGTACACGTGATGGTGTATAATAATTTTTAGTAGGCCTAAATAAACACAATTCTGTGCAATACTGCAACTCTTCTCTCAGCCACAGAATGGCATGCAAACGAAAAGTAATTGCAAAAGAATCGAGCTACAATTCTGCAGTACACGGTGGCGGCACACGTAAAAAATCGACAACAAAGCAAATAACATTCATGATCAATTCGAATTACAACTAGCCCTAGACTTAGCTCACGTTGATTGACGAAATAGATAGAATTAAAATTCGTATGATACGTCATTAATCAAACACTTAATTGCTTTATAATTAATCAATTACCGGTCGCTGTTGACAACGCTGCAGTCGTACCGGTCCATCTGTTCACTGCACGGTCCACTGTCATCGTAGAACCCTCTACGGCTTCGGCGTCCGTCCTCGTTCTCTCCGTCCGCTGTCCCATCGCACGACCACAACTCAGAGTTGTTACCAGCAGCTTCTTCTTCTTCGTCGTAGTCATTGTCGTAAAACGACGTCGGCATCAGCTGGTAGACGTTCATGTTGTTTCCTGTTCCCGCCGTTTATAGCGACAGTCTGGATTCAATTGGCGGCAGTATTTAACAAGAACTAATCAGCGAAACGCGATTGGTGAGCACCTTCGTTCCTGTACATCAGCGACAGTTGTAACTCGTTAACGTTTGTGTGCGAATTAGTTAGCCAACTACAAAATACTCAAACGCCGCAATGGTTCGCGATCATGTTCTGTCTTTCGTGCACAGATAACGCTTAATAGGGTGTTTACACGATCCAGCAAACGTCTAACATTAGCATGTGTACTTTGAATACATTTGCTGGAAGTTTGCTGGATTGTGTAAACACCCCATAAGCGACAGAAACACTTCATATGTTCATATGTATACGCGACAAAACTGAATTCAATGTCAGCTCAGCTCTGTTTGTTTTATTTCGGTTCATTTCGTGAAGTGCACTAAGCGAGTTCGCTTTAGTTCAGTTTATTTCTGCCGCTTTGTATCGTTCAGTACACGCCATTGAATGTCGTTTAATTACTAAAATACGCCAATATTTAAACAAAATAAATACATAATATTAGCGTATCTTTTTTGAAGTCTTTTTGCCAGTAGTTGCCACGTTAACGATATATAACGCTATTATTATTGTGAAACGTTCGAAAGTTCGTTAAATGTAGATGAGACATCAAAAATTAAACCACTGCGAACGAGTAAGCCCTATAACACGAACGATCGCCATGAAAACGTTTCAATCAACGGCATAAAGATACCTATGCCTAGTCGATATTCGAAGGTAGTAAAGGAAATGTACGTTTGTACAGACAGTATACGACAAGGTGGGCCGGTGGAATACAATAACAGATGCAAGGTAAAGGCCACCAGCTGTTTAGAGTGGCTGTAATGACTCAGTTACCAATCGATGCAATCGATCATACATGACGGACAATCACATAGGCGTCTGCGGTACACTGGCATAGGCCTAATCAGCAACTTAATTACCATACAGGTAAAGCCAAGTTTGCAAACGATACAATGCGATACAAGACTTGCACTAAAACAGACAGACAAGCTTCGAGTTTAATCTAGCAGACTAGCACTTAACCTAGAACAAACTAAAAATGTTTGGAATGTAAATAAGTGAAATTAAAATAAAAGTACTGTTATGGAAAATTTAAAGTATGCAAGAAAAAACAAACCGCTTTTATTTTATAAATACTGGTTGTTGCATCCTTTGCTTCAGCTGCTTTCGCTCCGTATTTGCTTGAGTACTTTTCTTGCGTCAGTTGTGTTGCGTCAAAATTCATACGCACAGACCGTCCTCACGTTGCGTACGTTGCGTTTGGTGGAAACTAGGCTTAAAGCCAGGTAAGGACCTCAGAAGCAATGAACCACCTGCCACCGTGAACTGTGAAGGTCTCGTGCTACGCCAGACGATATTGTATGCCCCATCCTCCCCATTCCCATCATCCCTCCGTCCATTCTACGCCGTCGAGGTTATTAATGTGCTACGATGCACATCGTGTGAACAGTTCGGTCCGCACCCCACAAAGCTGAAGCTACAGAAAGGCGCGCGAGAACGAAGGTCTGTGCAAAGCGACAGAAATGAACTGAACTAAAGTGAAATGCTAGTTTATTTGCACTAAGAAGTGCACTGGAAATTCAGTTATACTTAAATACTGGTTTGAATCAATCGGTCTATCATAAAACATTTCATTATAAACCATTTCATTATGACGTGTTAGAAACTCTTAGAAAAAGTACATTTTTAGAATGGATTATGTTTTAACTTTAAGCATTTTCTTCTTTTTAGTGCCATTTAAAATTGTTTTATTTTTCTTAGATTAAACTGACACATGGCCTGCCAGTTTGCCAGCGCCACTGAAGTCTTTTTAGCACATACTGGCGCTTTACAAGTCAGATTATTATTATTATTATCAGAATAAATTGTTTTTGCTGTATTATAGAATGCCAAGTTTTCTGACAAACAAAAGTTCAGAACTTCGCTAAAGATTCAATCTCTATCGCATCTTTCCGGTTCTACATCGGCACTAAATTGTACTGTTCGGTGACAACAGGCATGCACGTTAACTTACCTTACTGTCCCGAAATCGTACCGGCAAACTCTTGACCGCAAGTCCGATGTCCTGACCGAGTCACACCTACCTTGTTTAAATAAAAACAAAACACTGAACAGTGATTCAATTTCAGAGAGCACCGGTGTGCAACCTTACCTCGTCGTGTAGTAATTAGTACGTAGACACTCGATAAGCTGACGACGTCGAAAACACCGTGTTCTATGCCGTTTTTATCGCCGCTGACTACGTACGCTATTCAATATTGTCAAGTGTCCTTGTACGGCCACCATGCAGACGCGAACAAATCTGTTGAGAAATCATCATCGCGTGCAGTGCACTGCATGGTACGACGCCGCGCTTACCTGTATTGAAATAGACGACCGTGCAGCAGAGTAGGCCTATAAAAACGCTCACCTGTGCACTGTCTGCAGGTCTCCGCAGCCAATCAGCGGCCGCCGCAGCACAGCAACGTTTTATCACTGCAGCTGCTGCAACTTTGCATAGTATCGACCTTATTACAACCCATATCGCATCGGCTCTATTAACCGCCAGCGCCACTTCTCAACGACTGAGCCAGCAGCGATTGACGCAGTCAACTCGTTTAAATGTGCTTTGAAGACATTTATGTTCCGATGATAATTTGTGTTGACAATTTGTGTAGACTAGACACGTCGCGCCCTTGTAATTGGTTTCCGTGTTACGGCGCAATACAAATTGTCAGTGTTATTATTATTATTATTATTATTATTATTATTTTTAACCCTCGGTACTCCGTTCCCGAGGGAGCCTAAAAATTAACTACAAAATACAAAGGTGGGTACGATCGTCAGTCCGTGCAGTCAGCGGCCGGCAAACTGTCGTGCAACAAAACAGCATTGA
>Ga0056128_1003812_pt1 | contig 18693 bp, 11 predicted proteins | sample WorMetLIZISLAND2_FD_71113 | JGI IMG/M metagenome (GOLD analysis project Ga0056128, IMG submission 71113) | Marine gutless worms symbiont microbial communities from Max Planck institute for Marine Microbiology, Germany - Olavius geniculatus... ... | reverse complement strand
ACGTTAGATTAGTATGACATTTTAAAAGTTAACGACAGAATCTTCTAATTCGAGGGCTGCTTAAAGTGAGATAGGACACCCGTCCGCTTTGAACGTAAATTGATAGAAAATCCATAGAACATAGAACTAAGCGAAGTAGCTCGCATTCCAAGATAAAAACAATTTTAAATTTACTTCACACACAATAAAATAAATAAAGTATTGGCGAAAAGTAGAGTTTGGAGACAAAACAGACGAACTTTGAGTCGTTAAATTTGTTGATCCCTGGTATCCATGACGACGCCAGCAGACAACGTTGGTGCTAGTGTTGGATCATTTTAAATTATTATTGTGGTTTGTCAAAAATGTGACTCCCATCATGGTATACGTAGTAGTGGTAGTAGTAAGGATAGGGGCAAGTTAGTGGTAGTGTAGTCGTAAGATTACGGTAACAGTAAGGGTGACGTAGGTTATGGTAGGGGGAGAGTATGGTAATGGTAAAGTGAAAGTTACTTATAGTCGAAGGAGAAATATGAGTGGCAGTAGTTGTGGTAGCAGTTGTAGTGGTTATTCTACTGCTCGATTTTATTCAGCTCTAGATAGTGTGTTGTCTATTACAGTACAATTGAGAATTACAAAAGTGACAAGCACGGCTTTGATGGAATTGCTGCACTGACATCCTTCGGACACTTTCTGACAGTGTTTTTCGGAGCGTTTGCTCTCGGCTGTGGAATGGGCTGCGTCACGGCTCTTGTATGTATTGTTGATCATATTATTATTTTAATATAATAATTTATGTACTGAAATAAATGATATTGTGTTGGGTGGGATGCGAAGCACACACCCACTTAGTTTTTTAATCGCACACAGTACAGGGTTAAGTTACCTGGGCATGTGCCCAAAAAACCCAATGGGTTATATTCGTATTAGGTAAACTTACCTAAAATAGGTCACTCCAAAAAACCCAACTGAAACCTAGTTCGGTTTTAGTTTTTTGTTTCACTAATGATGAAAAGGTTTACTGCACAGTTAAATTTTTAAAACTTATGAATTTAATTGGCAAATTTTTGGAAATCTACTTGATGTTGATAGTATCTACCAATGCTCATTATTCTAATCCCATAGCCCATCAAGTTGGGCGAAATTAAAAAGGAACCCAAAAGGGTCTGCCAAATGGGTTAAAAACAAGCAGGTTGAGCTTTTTCAAAAAAACTAGAGCTTTAAAATTAACGCATTAATAAACGCATTAGTGCATTAATAAATTAACATGCATTAAAAAATTAGTGTGCATTAAAATAATTAACGCATATACGTAAATTTATGTTAATTTACAAAATTCCGTGAAGCCAAAGTTCCAATATTCCGTTAAACTGGGGTTATTTGACTATCGAATGAATTCAAGTAACTAAACTGTAGTTGCCGTTTTATTGCTACTATAAGTAAATAATTATTTTGACGACAGGCTAATAGATTTCTGTGCTAGCTATGACTGCAGTTATTGTTGATTATACGTTTAAAATGTGTTTTTAACTTTTTTATATTCTACAGGTGGCCCCTGGTGGGGCCAACCCAAGCATCGCATGGCCTGGGGTAACTTACTCCCTATTCCAGTGATTTTCAATCGGGGTTCTGCGGAACCCCAGGGTTCCGCGAGCATCTGCCAAGGGTTCCGCGGCTTGTCAGTAAAAAAAAATAAAAATAATCTAGCGTGCAAAATTACGTCAGATCAAGAAATATATTGAAGTAATACGGACCGAATATGCTCAGTTCCAAATTAGCACTTCTAACCATCTACTATTGCATACAGTGTTGAATATTTTTCTTGTTGTCAGCAATGTTGAATTATTTGCATTGAACACCGAACACTAACTTATTAGTGTCAGTGTTAAGAAATTGTGTGTCCATTTATTGAAAGATTTTCATTTCTTAAAACATTCTGCTTGAAAAATATAAAAGCTTCACCCATTAGCGCAACTGGCTGGGGGTTCAGACCCCCTGAGCTGTCCATGGGTTTGAAAATGTAAAAGATCCAATGATAATTTTTGGGCCGTTGGTGACCGCCTTGTTTTTGGTTACGGGTGAAATAAAAACGCTAAATAATATTATCTAATACGGTAAAATTAAACACGTCTTTTGCCTGCTGTTTTATTGTCAGCATTTCAGGGTTTTGCTCCAGACTCCCACAGGTTTTCTGCCTCTCGACTCTACTGGGGACATCGGTCCCCAGACACCCTGAAAATTTACTTTGCCTAGGCCATTGGACTCACGGATCATTACATGCCATGGGGTTCCGTGAGTGATTTTGACACTTATACAGGGTTCTGCTGCAACAAAAAGGTTGACAAGCACTGCCCTACTCTCCCATTTGACGGGCCTGGGTGCGTTAATAATGTGTTAATTAATGCGTTGAAAAAATTAATGCAGTGCATTAATGCATTAAAAAAATTAACGCTTCGACAGCTCTAAAAAACTGGAGTTTTTTCATCCGTGGCACATTGAAGTAGTGATGAAGTGAAGAGATGCAGTAGTAAAGCATGCACATCAATGAAGATGTGATGTGATTCAGATGACAAAGTACACTCACATTCGAGATCATCCGTTGCTGGAGACGTCACTGTTCTTCACGATGTCTTACTGCACGTTCCTTGCGGCCGAAGCAGCACAGATGACTGGTCCGTAGTCTTCACATTATTTACATTGCTATGTAGTACAATCATGTGTAGAAATTTATGAGGATACAACCTATATTTTGTTGTTTTTGTTGACGTTTTGGCAACCGCTGCTGCCTTCTTCGGAACAACTGTCCACCAGGTGTCATCACGGTGGACAGTAAGTAATCACAGATGTGTGGAAGTTGGTAGGAACCCTCGTCTTGCTTGGGACCACACCAAGGTAATTAACAGAGAAAATAACAGGATGGACTTGTTTATCAGGGAAGTGCTACACATCAGGAAAGAACAAGACAAGTTGATGAATCCAGATGAGGGGTCCTATCAACTTTCAGATATTTATGATTACTTTCTGTCCACCGCAGCAACACCTGGTGGACAGTCATTCTGACAAAAGCAGCAGCGGTTGCCGTAATGTGAACAAAAACAATAAAATAAAGGTTGTGTCTTGATGAGTTTCTAAGTATACTTATATATTGTTTCAACCTACGAGTCTATTCAAACACATTGCTGCTTAGTGTCTATGTATCATCATCGTGTTGTTTAATTAACCAGTGGATTCCACCGGTGCATCGGCAGGGTCGGCAACTGGCATTTCATAATACCAAACAAGTCAAATTTGTCATTCTGGAGAAACTTTGCTGTAGAAGTTCTAGTTTAGCAGTTTGGCACTTTTTTGGCATTGTTCTAATTCGTCAGTTAGACTCAATTTTGGCATCAGTTTAGCCTTAGTTTGACAGTAGCAACATGTTTGCTGCAGCATATGGCTGTATTCCCTGTGTTCCTGAAACACAAGTCACATGCACAGTTTGTGAGATTGGCTGTTAAAATGTTCCAGTGCAAGCCATATAATTGCAGCTATTAGTCTGTCTCTTTGCAGGGATTGTTGCTGTCCTGTTCTGTGGCATTTGCCAAGCTCATTACACATATAACAACTTGTCGCCAGAATCTAAGGCCAGGACGAAAGAGGTATCATGTCACTATCTGTGCATTTTCACTTGATTGTAAACTACAGTAGTCAACAATGGCAGGTGCTTATTTCACGCAAGACATGTGATCAAGATTTGTGCTTGTATAGTGTTAGTTTATCAGTCTGCACTTTGTCAGTTTTGACTACACAGTTTGTGTACGGCATCATCATCACTTCTGCTTCAATTTGTGAAAGATAACAGCATCCAGTACAATTGAATTCTTCAGTTTTTGGTCTTCTGATTGACTACAAAAAGCAATTGATTACTTTTTTTTATTAAGTTTTGGAGATTAATCGCGATTAAAAATTTCTAATTGGCTGCAGGCCTAATATTATTGTATACAGTGGAGATGATTTGATTCGTCATTTCACTTTGTTTTAAGTGAAGTATTATATTTCCTGTTTACTATACTTAGTACACTAGATATAGTGGGCCTTTGTTAAAGCAAGTCGTCCTCTATCATTTCAACCTGTGATGATCCAGCGGGTGCAGGCATAGAGAGTTTAATGTTGAGTGGTGACTGTCTGGTTGTTTGTGTGAGCATTGTTCCATTGTGTGTCCGAGTTAACTGGTTGTGGTATTTTGCCATCCAGTTGTTTGAACTGCTCAACTTCCTGATGGAGAACTTTGTCTTTGCGTACATCGGAGTTTCAACTTTCACGTTTCATCGACATTACTGGAATCCACTCTTTATCCTCCTTGCTTTCGTATCCTTGCCTCAGTGCTAGCCTGAGATGTACACCATGTCTCAAAAAAACTGTGCCACTTTTATTTTTTTGAATAACTTTGTGAAACATTGGCCGATTCTGACAATATTTGGCATGCAGCATTATGAAACAACTCAACGTAAATGGCTATAGTTCTGATCACCTCACCTTAATACAGTCGCTACACTACCTTGTGAAATTTAGAAGTTGTAGTTTGGTCGTTTACAAAAATGAATTCATATTGGGTAGCGCATGCATCCTTTGAAAAATAATTAACTGAATAGCAACGAACACGAGTAACAGTTATTATCTCTCAAAAGTCATACGTGTTACATCATTTCATCTGTATTACATCATGTCCTCAAATGATTTCCTCCAGCACAAACACAACCTGTGGACGTTGATGCCACTTGCCAACAGCGCATTCAGTAACCACTGACCCATAGTGGCTCACTCACTGTTAATGTGTCATTTCAGTTCATCGATGTACAGTCGTAAAATCAGTACGATTAATGTTAAATGAATTACAAATTTTCAGTGATTTTGTGGTTTTAATGATTTTTCTGAGCTAATACATGCGCTATCCAGTATGAATTCATTGTTGTAAACATCCAAACTGTGACTTCTGCATTTCACAAGGTAGTGTAACGACAGTATTAAGGTTTGCGTGCTAAAAATTATCAAAATCTGCCAGTGTTTCACTAAGTTATTCAAAGCATAAAAGTGGCACAGTTTTTTTGAGACACATTGTATATATGCCAGTGTGTTGTTGTCAGCATAGTGATACAGTGACAGGTCAACTCAGCCTGGCCATCCCTCTGTGGGTAGGCACAATGAGTACCAGCAGGCACATCGCATGAACAACTAGCCAGCTGAGCATATCCATGGTCCTACTAGCCAGCATATCCATGGTCCAGCAGTGTAAGTTGGTGTTTGGCTGAGGGCTAAGGAAACAGACATCAGCACTGCTGTGCGGGTCTTATGGCTTGGGATGGATTTTATATTATTTTACAATACAGGCCCAACAATTCAGCTAGGCTTGAAACTGCCATAGTAATGTGTTAAACTGTTGATGATGCTTGTTGTATGAATTAAAGGTGTCGATGTCGTAGACAACATTGTCTATGACATAGAAACCTTTAATTCACAATGATACTAAACTTAACTACAGAATGAACTGTAATCCAAACTAAGCAAAGCTATAAGCTACATCAAACCATACATTGGATTAGACTTAACTAAAAATAAACCGACTCAACTTGTAATGAGACCAGCCATTTGTCAAAACAGTAGCATTAAGCTTTGGTCAACTGGCTGAATGGACGATATGGTTTAATTTCATGTAATCCTACTGTCTGGTGACACTTGTAATATACGAACTACTGGACAGTTGTTTAATTGGTTGTAATTGGCATACCACAGGTAGGTAATGCTGTAATGGAATATGATGTCCCGTGAGCAAATTGTGAATGTTAAGTAAATCAGTGTTCTGTGGAATGTGATGTATTGTTCTATATGTTTTCATAGTGCCATAAATGTTCTGTGATCACACATATTCACTTGACTGCATCTTACTGCTCAGCTGGCCATCATTGCAGCACGTGCGATTAACATCTATCCTCTTTCGGCTCTTCTGAACGTCGGTCGGTCCAACAAAATCAGCTACAACTTCCAGCATCTTATGATGTTCAGCGGTCAGTGTCTAATCCATTCATCTTTCACATGTTTGTCTGTTACTCTAACAAATACACTCTTTAACAGTTCTGCATTACATTAACCTTTCCTAAACGAATATCTATATCTATATAATTATATATGTCTTTACTTTACCACAAAATTGTGGTCCGACGAAACACCAGACCGGACGATGAGGGTTAGGGTTAGAGTTAGGGTTAACTGCACCAGACTGCACCGGAACGACCTCACCGGACTGCATTGGACGTTCGGTGCGGTTCGGTGCAGTTTGGTGCAGTGTTTTGTTGGACCCTAAAATTGCAGTAGAGAAAAATTCTAAACAGAATAAAGTAAAGTCATGAATAATGCTAGAAATGTCCCATCGATGCCATCTCATTTACGCTTTTTTCTGCAGTTTCTAAAACAAACCGCGCAGAGGCTTTCAGTTGTTATTAAACCTTAACAAGAACTTATGCTTTTTTTTGCAATATACGAGGGTCGTTTGATAAATAAGTTACAAAACAGCCTCATTCTGTTAGTTTTCCAAATATTAAAAATCCGAAATATACGTTTTGTAGGGAATTAATTCTGAAAAGCAGCCTTGAGTTTTATGATGATGACATCACTGTGACGTCATTTATGAACATTACATATGGCGACGTTGCCATTGAAATTCTCCCATAACGAATAGCATGCCGTTATTGTATTTTTTGTCACCAAAATGACTTATTGCAAATCAGATTTGCTCTGAGATGCATCTAGTATATGACAAGTGCTCAACGAAGCAAATGATTCACATTTGGTGTAAGAAAATGCCAGGTGGGCAGAAATTTGTATCATATACCAAGGTGCATTCAGTTGTTCTTCAGTGGCATAAACAGCAGCCAGCATTGTTCTTTGCATCGGGCATTCTGAACTTTGCTGACAGATAGGACAAATATTTGAGCAAACTGTTGAAAAATGAAACATTATTCTTCGGCAGTTAAAGAGATGGCGTTAACATGTAAAGTTTATTCTTTTTTGTGTTCCGATGCTGTTTGTCACATGTAAGTTATAACAGATTACTGGTGGGGAAAATAATACATGTGTAGACTGTGTTCTGTATACAGATGACGTCACAATAATGACGTCATCATTAAAAAAATTTCCGCACATGTGCAGAATAAAATTTCCTACAAAACATATATTTCGGAGTTTTTTAGATTTGGAAAACTAACAGAATGATGCTGTTTTGTAACTTATTTATTGAATGGCCCTCGTAATTTGAAGCAAGTAAAACATACTGAGTCTGTCTAAGCATTTGTCAATAACATCCTTAGACTTGGTGTCATTTACAGCTATCTACAGTGACTCAGCTTGGCTGTTGTATCTCTGTCAGTGTTTGTCTTTCCATAGGATTGCTCGCAAGTTCGGAATGGATTTTGATGAAATTTTGTACAGTTATAGAGTGCCCGATAAGTAAGAACGAGTTTCAATCACTTGTGAACGTTGCCAAACCCCCAGTGTTTTGGAAAATCATCCTAATTAATTCATTTTACCATTAGCTTTGAAGTTGCCCTGCTAGTAACTGACTGTTTTGAAGCCGATGACGACAAAAGTTAACATTGGGAGGTAGAAGGCTGACAGTAGCTAGTGTCAGCAGACGTTAACCTGGCAAGTACTCCACCTAGAAGGCTTGTGGAACAAAATTTATTCTGGCTCGAAAGAGTTAAGGCAACTCTGATTGATTGATTTATTGATTGATTTGTTTGCTGGCAGGTCTGCGTGGCGCAATGGCGTTTGCGCTGGCAATACGCAACACATCGACGGTCCAGCAGCAGACCATTTTTTCCACAACTCTCATCATTGTCATAGCGACGGTGATGCTTTGTGGAGGATTCACCACACAGATGCTGCTTTGGCTTAACATCAGGTACTGCCATACATCCTGATGATGTTGGCAAAATTTTGCCAGACTTTAGAAGCATGTTGAATTTCAAGGTTGTAGTGATAGGTCAAGGTCACAGCGGTTTTTTGTGTTTATGATATTGCAGCTACCGACGGACAGTACTTTGCCATGAGCAATGCTGAACGATCTTACTATTATTGTTATCTGCAGGGTGGTCCAAAAAATGGCACAAAGTTCATGACACCATAATTTTGCAACCATACGTCATAGAGTCATGTAGTTTTCAGCAAAATGTTCCGAAATAAATTCTTTATATGACTAAAGTCAGTATTTGAATACCGCAGTTAAATATTCTTTGTTACTGCCGCTGGCAATTGAACAATGCAAAAACAGTATTACCCTCGACACCGCGGTCCATAAAAACGTGCCACTATTATTTTATGAATAGCTCCGTGAAACATTGGCCGATTTTAATAATTTTTGGCATGCGACATTAAAAGAAAACGACGTGAGTGTCTGTAGTTTTGGCCACCTTGCTTTAAGGTTGTTGCTACACTACCTTGTGAAATGCAGAAGTCGTCATTTGACCATTGACAACAATGAATGCATACTGGGCAGTGCATGCGTCAGCTTAGAAAATTACTGAGACCACAGAATCAATGAAAATCTGTTGCTTCATCTTTATTTTAAAATTCTAAGTCGACAAACTGACTTTTGCGCGTAAAAACGAATGATAAACTAGTTAAGATTCTCTCTTATGAACTTGAACACTCAGTTGGCAGTGCTTATCTAATTTTTAGCATTTTATATAATTCATATATGCCATAATAATTCATAATACCATAGCGGGCCACAGGGGGGCTCACAGGCTGCATGTTTTAGACCCTTGTAGTAATAGCTTAGTAACAGCAGCAGCAAACATGTTGTTGACAGAGTCGGCGTTGATGAAGACAGAGAGATGCAGAGCTTTGAGTCACTTGGAATGGTAACTGATTGTTCTGTCGAGTTTTTGTAGTAAATTGCTAAGGTGGTGACAACCATTATAAGCCCGTGTTTGTATGGTGAATATTGTTACTGGTAATGAGTAGGGCCCACAGTTCTTTGCGGGCCGCAGAATTTTGATATTGCCGCATAATTTCATGGAATTTTACAGAAGTTAAGAAATGACCGATGATTAGTACGATCGTTGGCTTTAAACTGACTATATCATGGGGAAAAATCAAACTGAACTGCGTAAAACTGTGTCCACACTAATAACTACCATCGTGTACAGCACAATCATAAATTAACACAATGCAACTAATTGACAAATTGCACTTTTGAAAAAACATTGATTATTTTCTTTGTATGTTGCTAGCATAACTGAGTGCCATGCCAGCATCCAAAAACTGAAGTTTTTTGAACAGAATAAAGCTTAGTTTATGCACAAATGGAAGGCTGCGGTGAGCCGCGGAATGTGGACAATTTTGCCGCAGTAAGCCGCCGAATTTTGCAAACTGGCCCTCGGAATTTGGCAAAATTTACCGTGGAAAACTGTGTAATGAGTTATTAGTTTGATGTCTGATTGAACTATGCGGGTGACTGGGTGATGCTGGTGGTCAACTGTAAGTAATGCTTTCTATCGTCAGCTGATATCTTAGCAAGCACAACGTTAGAGCTGATGTCATAGATTTGAATGTGGACAGAGAGTGGTGAGATATTGATGTTTTCACCCACTTTTTGTATTTACTTAATTACTGAGGGTATTTGCAACAAAACTATCTTGCTTTTACTTATGACATTGTACGTGCATGTGATATATGTTACTTTTTGCTACTTTTTGCTTTTTTTAAAGTTTTGCTAATTTAATTGAAAACTCATTTGATATGCATTGTTTTTTTTGTATGCGACCATTCGATATACTGGTACGATATACAATTCTGGTTCTGGTGGACTGGCCTTGTTGTTGGTGGAACCAACAGCCTACCTGTTCACCTGTTGTCAAAAGATCATCCACACACTTAAACATGTCGGTATCTCTATTCGACGACAGTCTTTTCAATGGCTGGCAGCAAACAAGTCCGTTTTCCCTTATCTCTGTCAGTCTTCTTCGTATTAGAGAAATGCTGTTTGGCTACCACAACAACAGCAACATAAATCATTAGTGAGATCAGTCGTGCAGTGCTGTTTTAAGTGAAAAATCATTGGATGCACATTGTTTCGTTGGTGATTTGAATGATTGTGTGTTTGCGTGCAGCAGAGTCCGAGTGAACCAAGGAACATTGACCAGGAGCTGCACCAGTCACATCTAGCCGAGAAAGCTCGGCTTGTTCGTGTCTGGTACACACTCGATACAAAGTATCCTTTGAACGCTTTGCTATTTCACCACTTGACTGGTGTGCGCTTGATCTTTTAAGCCGAGATTGAGATGAGACCTGAGATATATCTTTGTGACCGAGATCAAGATATTGAGAATTTTGTTCGAGACTGAGACAAGATGTCTTGGGTCTGAGACGAGACCGAGTCATTGAGCATTTTACCTAAGACGAGCTTGAGACTAGACATTATGTCTCGAGACTGAGATGACTATTATGGCAACTGGCATTGAAATTTTTTATTCAATCGCATAGATGTTGTACTTTCTACCTGAGGATAAAAACTCTGGTCGAGTGTTAAGTCTTTGTGGACATCAGTTCCAGCTCCCCAGCTGTGCTTATAAAATTCTCAAGTGCTCCTTCGGGATGCTGGTTTATAGCAGAAAATTTTCTTAGAATATGCGGAACTTTTTGAGGCAAAATATGCAGAAAAATATGTGGAATTTGGTGAAATATGTGGCACATGTATGCGACATATATGCTGCATATGCCACATATATGCGGCATATTTTTCCGAATATTTCCAGCATATGCAACTTCAAGTGACGGAGAATCATAGTCATGATCATTAATAGGCCTATTCAGCACAGTTTTGACATTTTCGACTTAATTTATTCAACAACTAATTGTAAATACCGGTAATCGTTAGCTGCCAAAAATATTTAACGGTCTTAAACAACGCTGGACAAGAAAAATGCGATCGCATATGCGGAAATATGTTTACTTGCGGAAATATGCGGCATATGTACGAACATATGCAAATTTTGTGATATGCAGCATATGCAGCATAATTTTCACATATGCGATTTTGAAAATGCCATTATATGCAGAAAAATGTGCAATATGCGAGTTTTGGCAAAACATGCGATTGCATATTCTGATATAACCAGCACCCCTAGCTCCTTTGTTAACCATTGTCTTATTAAGTTTGTGTGGCTATCCGATGTTTATCTTTTGTGTTTCATGCAATAAAACATTTCCTTGCTTGTTTATCCACATGTGATGACAGCACCATAATAATAATAACAAGAAGCCCGGCTGTCGCTAGTATAGCCAACTGTACTGGTTGTCACTGACCTTCAAGGTTATCCAAAGTCGATGATTTTCATGTCATTTGAAAGTGACTTCCTATCAATGATCAATAGCATCCTAGGTCCTATCTCGCACCATTTAGCCACAATAGTGCTTAACAGCTTTCAAGGTCATCCAAGGTTACTGATTTATATGTCAAATGCCCTGTCTTGCACCATTTAGCCACAATACATACGTGACAGATGGACGACAGACAGATGGACGACAACCATGACAACAGCTTGACCGTTACTTAAGTACGGTTGGCTAATAATAATCTAGAAATTTATAAGGCACACAAAGTTAGCGAGCTGAATCTGAGGTGCCGAGCTGAATCGGATGTTTATCTTTTGTGTTTTATGCACATGTTGAGCATAGTATTTCTGTTACTATTGCTGATTATATATCACTCTATACTGCTATTGGTGTTAATCTCAACATCGTCGTAATAGATTTGTGAAGCCACTGTTGACACATGCAAGACCACCACTAACCGATACATTGCCTCGCTGTTGTCTGCCATTCGCCCGGCTTCTCACTACAGAACAACAGACGCTTCGGGTGATTGTCTTCTTATCATTGTCTTATAGCTGTGATCAGCTATGTTTAGCAGCAATCTGAGCGGTGTGATAGAAATACATTTCAGTTTCTGTGCAGATGTATAGTAAATAAATAAATAAATACGAAGAATGTAATCCTAGCTGTGATCATCAGTGATATCATAAGCTAATTTTCGATATTATGTGTGAACATCTCTTATATCTGTAAAGGTACTTGTGTTTCTATACACAGAATCTCAAGCTAGATACTTCTGCAGAGTGTTGGTTTTGTGTGAAGTGGTAGTTGAATTGCTGTGTATGTGGAGAAACGTTTGTACACACATTAAATCGTAACAATGTGCTGTGAGGACTAAAGGTAATGTTGAAATTAAGTTGTGATAATTTGATGATTGTGGGAGACAGAGTGGACTCTCTGTGATAAAGTGCGGTGACTAGCCAGTATGATGCTGATGAGCTGAAATGATTACTGGTTTATTGTAGGCAAGTCCCTTTGATATTGATACCGACTTCACTATGATTGAAATGGTAGCTATATACCTGTCTTCTAAGTAAGTAAGCAAGTGAGTATGTAACAAGGAGCAGTCTTCAGTGTAAACTGATGAGCTATTATTAGGCTATTATAATTAGCTGTTGGACTGTTTGGTCTGTTATCGGAGTTAGGGTTAGGGCTAGGATTAAGACTAGTGGCACATATAGTTAGATACTCTGCCACACAGTCTGTTATTTGTTTGATACTGTATACTTTGATCTTTGATATATGCAGATATATAATATTGTGACTGAACTTCTACTGGTGTTTGATACAGAGCAATGGCGGACACAAGCAAAGAAGGCAGCCAGCATTATATCACTTTCGGTTTTGGAAAGTGCCTTTAATGTCACACTTGGTGCCATAACTGAAATTCGATCAACCTCTAAGTTTATACTCTCAGTAGTAAAGATTCTAGGAGTTAAAACATCTAAGCAAACACTGGAAAGTAGACTAGATCTTCGTAAGTGTCAATGAAATATTATCACGTGCATTGTGCTGGTTTATGTGTCAGGGGAATCTGGTTGGTCCGGAGGATGGTGATGACAGTGATGTAGAGGTAGCGCCAGGGGATGATGATCATGAGTTGAACTACGAGGAACATCGACTAGCAGCTAGCGGCATGGACCAGCTACGTCAGGCCAACTCGGTCTTCAACGAACGTCATCTCATCAACACCGACCCGTTCCCCACGCCACCGGTGATAAGTTTTGCATCGTTATCTAATCATTAGCATCTCCACCAAGTGAACTTGGTGAACGGAGGAGATAGTGCGTTTACTCGATTTGTCATTCTGTGTGAATCTGTGCGTATCATAGTGACTCGCAGTGCTGGCGTGACGTCTTAATAGCAACGACGTCATTATGTCACCGGCAGATTTTGCATTGCCTGTGACGTCACCAGCTGCAAGGCATGCTCTGAGAGTGCTATGGTTATCAGAATAAGGAAAGAAAGAATTTTGGTTAATTATTTTAATATGTACTCTCACAAGTCTACTTATTAGTTGCATCATTACTTCTTCATTGGCATCACAGCTGCTTCAGTTCAGTAACAGATTCGTTTTGTCTCATGCAGTCTAACAGTAAATAATATGGTGACATTGACAGCAATTTACTTGCGGATTAAGCAATGGCCATTTTGCAACTCAGAATTCACTATGGGCTTTAATCACACTGAATTGATCTGATCAAATGGATATATTTTCAGCTCAGTCGCTTATTTCTAGTGCCTGCAAAGACCTAGTGTTGTCATAATTACTGGTAGTAATAGCTGCATGCACTGTTCATGTTTTATTTTCTTTGTCTAAGTATGGCAGCATGGTGTAATGGTGACGTGTTGGTTTTGATCACTCAAGTTATGGTGTTGATTAACTTCGTGAGTCTCACCCTGTACATAGACGAGTCAGGTCATGTGAGATACCAGACTCACTGCTGCCACTGCATGGGCTGCCACTGTCTGGTGGGCACTACGAACCACAGCAGGTTATGCACAGCAATGAGTGAGCAAGTTAGTACTTGGATGGGTGACCAAAAGTCTGCAAGTAGGCAAACCATCTTGGAAAATAACCAGTGAGCCAGGTCAACTCAGCCTGGCCATCCATCCACGGGTAAGTGCAATGAGTACCAGCAGAAGCTGGGATATAAACAGGCACACAGCGCGATGCATTAGCCCCATATTCGTGGTCTTGCAGTGTAAACTGGTGTCTGGCTGAGCGCTAAGGAAAGAGAGATCAGTGCCACCTTGTGGCCTTTGTGGCTTGGGGACACCTTTACATTCTGTGTTTTACGTATTTCTGTTGCATTTTCGAATACGTTCGGCTACATTTATAATTTTGCAGACATTCTGTGGTTGCTGTTGTGGTTACATGGTTTACAGTTGGAATGCATGGTTGTTATTACTGTAAAGGATCGGCGGCAGATCGACGGTGACATAGAATTGCTTGACGTACTGAGTAGTAATTTGCATGATTCTGACGTGGCCGGCACACAGCAGCTACAGTCTCTAGTCTGTGATGAACAGCTTGCTGCTGCTGCTGACAGTGCGGAAAGCTCACCTCTGTTACTGTCCTCCTAGCACCAGCTGCAGTGATCTCATCTTTAGTTTCTGATGCCTATCTGCCCGCATCCCATCGCCGTAAGATTTAGTTGCGTTACTTTCAGTTTGGTTTGGTTTGTGCTTTTATTGTCTGTGAGCATGTGTCTGTGTGGATTCCCTTCCACTGATCGTTTTATTAATGTTGTTATTGTTAATTTTTTAAACCCCTGGAAAATTTTAAAGTTGTGTCAAGAAATTGGCTATAAAGTGGAATGGAATGATTGGACAGTAAGCTGCAACAAAATTGTCGTGTAACAGTGTATGTAACAAAGAATATGATTAAAATGGTACAACAAAACTGAAATATGCTGGAATAATAGGCCACCTAAGTTTCCTGTTTTATTATTATTTATTTATTAATTATTTTTATTGTTGAATGTTATTTTGTGCTGTATACATGTGACATTTTAGCATGGTACAGTCATTTGATTTATTTCTTTATGTCATACACATTAGTTTGCACCACAGTATGAATTAAGAGCTAAATTCAACTATGAAACTATCAGACTGAGCAATGCTGAACGAGTAGTGAAGGTGGGCATTGTTGTCGGTTTCGCTTGTGGTGTAACAGTAGCATGTCGGACTGGTGACCGCAAGGTTGCTGGTTTGACTCTTGTCCAGTGAAATACAGGTAATAACTCTGGCCAACTTGTTCACACACATTTGCCTCTGTTCGCCAAGCAGTAAAATTTGGTACCGGTCTAACTGCCGGGAAGATCACGGCAGTGCATGGAAGAGGACTGGACCTCCGCCCACATAACTGAGCTGTGTTTGCACGCACTGCTGGCTCGGGGCCTTGGAAACAGAGATGAGCACCACTCGCATCGGCCGCAGTGCTGTGAGAGAGCGCTGTTGACTATCGGCGCTTTAACCTTAGCCTTAACCAGGTAACCTTAACATCATTGTTGTGGGATTTATTTGCTCAGGTCGGCGGTGGTGGCAGCATTGATCGTGATCATGGCTTTCCAACAAGAGTTCGGATTCCTGGTCGCGGTGGAGCTCAGGTCTAGCTGACAATGCATCAGTCGTATGCATGACATCACATTAGTGACGTTTGAGCTGCTTTTGTGAATGGTGCAAGTGTTTGCTGCAGACTCAGTGCAGGCCAGGGTTGCAAAAATTCTGTTTTTTTTTTATTAAAAAGCCACACCCTGTGGATTTTTTAGTTCTGTTGTTTTTGGGGTTTCTGGTTTTTGGGGGAGTTTCTGTTTTTTGATATTTTTAGGTTTTTGTAAAAAAAAGTCCAACTTAATGGGTTTTGGGATTTCTACAGGTTTTCAGTTGGTTGATTCGTATGAGTTTGCTAGTATCCATAGCATAAACATAAAATTCACAAGTATTTGCAAATTTGTAGGTTTAAATGTTTCAATAACTCGGCCAGAATAAAATATTTCATTATTATTAGAACAAGAAACTAAAACTGGATTAAGTTCGGGTTGGGTTTTTGGTAGGTTTTAGGTGGGTTTACTGCAAAACCCACCGGGTTTTTTGGGCTATCTGCCAGGGTATCAATCTTGGTGTAGGCTGTATAGTTAAGCCCAAATTCCATTATGCCGACTTTCACCCAGATTTCACTGTGGGGAAAGTCGCAGACACAGATCATGAAAGTCATGGACTCAAACGGTGACAAATCATGAGATCATGAAGTTTCGATGAAAGTCGTCGACACAAATCATGAAAGTCATAAACACAAACTATTTTGACATGTTGAGATGTTTGCAACAAAGTTCGCAACAAACCCGTTTGTGTCGCTTTAATAGAATTTAGTCCGTTACAATGCATGGGGAAAGTTGTTGATGACACAAATCATCCCGAAAGTTGGCAACATGATTTGTGTCCGCGTCTTTCCCCGCGGGGAAGTTTTGGTGAAAGTCGCAAAGTCGGCATAATGGAATTTGGGCTTTACTAAGCTGCTAATCCGTCAGTGTGCATTCTAAGTCATCACTGTTCTGCTGTACATAGTGCGGTTTCGCGTATGCATTGTAAAATAGTCGATATTGTTCTGTGTTTCATGTTGTCGTGCGGCATTCCTCTGCAGCTTTTTGCCATCTTGATATTTAACGAAGCCACCAAGATCAACTCAGCCTGGCCCTCCATCTTAGCTTCCACTTTTTAAGCTGCTCGTTATGGTTGGGATTTTTACCATAATGTATTTTGTGAGATTAGTTTGTTTTTTGCATCATTTGTTACTAATTTGCAAATTCTTCTGTTGTCTGTCCGAGCATGTATAATTCTCCTTTCATGTTTGTTTTAGGCTTCTGTTAATTATCGGTAAATCCGCTTCTAACTGCAAGTGTGATGTTGATACAAAAACTGCTGTTGTTGCTGCTGCTACTGCTGTTAAACGTTTTAGCTGCATTTTGTCTTTCCATTTGCTAGTCAGAAGTTACATTCATTATGAGTTGCTGCATTACAGCTCAATGGCCATAAGTTGATACTGTTATCATTCGGGTTGAGTTAGTTCTCTAAGTTGCGCCCCCTGTCCTCCAATGGACAGCATTATGAGATTGATGACTGTCTGGAGGATAACAGGGAAGATTATTCGAACTGTCATTATGTTAATTACATATGAATGCGTATAATGGAGTTCTTACGATTTTAGGTTTAGCTCATTTTTTGTGTTTCTGTGAAGTTTAAACTTTCCGCTTCTTTATCACTAAAGTTAAACTTTTTGTTGCGTTATTATGTGTTTGTGTGCATTCTGCCTGGAAAGGCCGTCCCCGAAATGACCTATACTGTGTCGGGTGGGACATTAAACCCTACTCACTCACTCACTCTCAAAGTTGCAATATTGTATCGTAATATGCCTGCGTTAGTTGTAGTTTGTGTGTTATTCCTGGTCTGTTGGCTTGCATTGGTGTATTTTATTTGACTGTCATTAAGTGTACTATGATGCACATTTGCACTTGCCATTGGTCATGACATTGTTCTGTATTCGGTGTCATCAGCTTTGCTCAACCGAAGAGGGAGTTTGTTTTTGCATCTGTCGATTTTTATTCATGTGGATTAGTTACAAAATTATGAAAAGGATTTTCATGAAATTTTATGGAGGGGCTGGGCACGTTTTGAGAAGGAAGTGTTTAGATTTTGTTTTGATTCGGATTCTTTTGTGATCATTGTTGACATCTCTACTATTAGAAAATAGCAGCTTCATTACTTCATTTGCATTCACCAGGTGGCGGCACCATTTTGGGTTTGTTTGTGTTTGACGTCTTTGGTCACAGTTAGTTATAATGATTATACTGGTACTAGTCTTACTTGTATAGCAGCGTGTGACTGTTGTTTCATAGGCACTGGATTGTTTTAATACATTCTCTGCACAGCCAGTGTGTACATATGGTATTATACACTATACATTACATGTGACTAGTCTTGCTGCTGTAACCAACATTGTGCTTTAGCATTCAGGTGGCTTTTGCTGTGTTTTGTACAGTCAGTTTGGTGTGGTAGAATTTAATTTTACCTGTCCTCTGTTGCATTCTTGTTTACAATCCACTGCAATTATTGAGTAATGCTGCAGTTGCAAACTATTGGCTGTGTTTTTATCCATTTATCGTGATCTGCCGGCTGTTTGTGCTTTCTGCAAGATAGCGTTTGATAGAGATACTCTGGTAACCCCAAGTAACGTTGTATTACAGAGAGGAGATTTGTGGTGTTGGAACCAAATTTGTTTACTGCAGATTTCAGCAAAACCGCTGCAGATAGCAGAAAGGTTACCACTTTGTTAGTCCAAAAATGTGCCGTTAACTTTTGTCCATATTTTTGGGCAAATATTAACTGATTTTCAGAATTCTTTCACTGGTGCACTATGTAGAAAATTTGGCACTTTGTTTTGACTCGGTGTATAGACTGCCTATAGGAACTTACCAGTGACCCTGCCCATTGGTACTGATATCATCAATGTTATAGGCCTACAACAATGCTCGTATCCCCAGAATGACATGTTTTAGCGGTGCTACCTAGTGTACAGTATTTTATTAGTGTATGCGACAAATGCACGTAAGCGTTGATAAGTAAGGTTATATGAACAGTTGATTGAGAGAAAGGGGAAAAACACAAAAAAGTTAGAGATGTCGAAGCATTAACTTTTTAAATATATTAATGCACTGCGTTAATTTTTTTAACGCATTATTTAACACGTTATTAACGCACCCAGGCCCATTGAGAGGGAGAGTAAGGGGGAGTTACCCCGGGCCC
>Ga0056128_1003810_pt1 | contig 18696 bp, 11 predicted proteins | sample WorMetLIZISLAND2_FD_71113 | JGI IMG/M metagenome (GOLD analysis project Ga0056128, IMG submission 71113) | Marine gutless worms symbiont microbial communities from Max Planck institute for Marine Microbiology, Germany - Olavius geniculatus... ... | reverse complement strand
GGCCGGTCGGACGCTACGCTGTGATTGGCTGCAACTTGCAACTTCATGAATAAAATTGTGCGCGCACAATATTATGCTAATGAGGTCTGCAACGTTGTGCAACTTCTTGCAGCGTTTGTTACAAGTTTTATTGCAGATGTAATATCTTTTCTTGCAGCTGCAAGACGTTGCATGTTGCATGTTGCATGCTTTATTGCAGTTGTAATAGGGGTCTTGAGATCTGTTGCAACAATTTTAACTATTTTTCTGAGAATTAAACTGACTACTTTTAGTGCAGTTTAAACATTAAGCCTAAAGACAAATAAAGGTGGTGCCACAAATTTAGAAGTAGGGCTACAAATAATCTGCGAGTGAAGCCAGCAGAGAAAAAATCGACCTGTTGTAGGTGCAGAATGTTGCCTTGACTTGATTTGAAACGCAGAGTTGAAATTTAAAACTAAAACTTGATCGTTTTGGAGCAAATTATTGGGGGGACAGCCTGTATGTTGTCCTCCTGCCCAATTATTGGAGGGGACATATCCCCCTCATCTCCCCGTGATCGCCTCCCATACGTGGAGCTGACTGCTGAACAGATCACAGGCTCATTATATCCCAACTGAACATCCATGTCCGCAGAGACGACCTCAGGGCCAGAAAACAGCTAAGTGACTTAATGTCAACCGTCTCCAGTATGCAGAAATCTGTCAATCACTCGAATCAGAGCTGCAGAGTAACCTGGAAGGTTTCTATCCTGAACAACTTACGGTGGAAGAGGGATGGTCAACCTTTAAGAATGTAGTTTTCAACTCATCTCTGAAGCACCTAGGAAGAACAGAATGCAGACATCAGGATTGGTTTGACGAAAACAATATTGAAATCCAGTCATTACTGGATGAAAGACGTCGTCTTCACAAAGCCTGTCTGAATGACACCTCTTTTTCCAGCAAAAAGGAAGCCTTTGTTAATGCTCGTCAAACCCCCCAAAGCAAGCTTTGAGCCATGCAAGAAGCGTAATTCAGCAAAAAGGCAGATGAGATTGAGTTCTACGCAGACTGTAAGGATCACAAGCGGTTTTACACTGCAGTGAAGGCCTTATATGGACCGCAGTCTTCGGGGACGTCCTCATTACTGAGTTTTGATGGTAGCACGTTGGTTACAGAGAAGACAGCGATTCTCCAGAGATGGGCAGAACACTTCCACAGTGTCCTCAACCGACCATCAGCCATCAGTGAAGCAGCACTGGCTAATCTTCCAGAGATCGAAGTGAACACACTGCTGGCAGATCCACCTTCTCTGACCGAGGTAAACCAAGCTGTTCCGAAAATGGCATCTGGCAAGGCACCCGGTGCTGATTTCATCCCGGCACAGGTATTCAACTTTGGCGGTCCACAGTTTACTGCCAAGTTGCATGAGCTTTTCCTTATTATGTGAGAGCAGGAAGCCATACCACAGGATTTTCGGGATGCAGTAATTGTCAGCATCTACAAAAGGAAGGGCAGACTGTGATAACTACAGAGGCGTCTCTCTTCTCTCAATTGCAGGGAAGATCTTTGCTCGGATTCTGAGTCGGCTAGTTCCTCATCTGGACACTCACAACCTTATACCAGAGAACCAGTGTGGATTCCGGAAGGGACGTGGCACAACTGACATGATATTTGCTGCATGGCAGCTGCAAGAAAAGTGTCAGGAACAGTATAGTAATCTCTACACTACCTTCATAGACTTGACAAAGGTCTTCGATACGGTTTGTAGAAATGGGTTGCGGAAGATAATGGCTAAGTTTGGATGCCCAGATGGTGAGACAGCTCCACAATGGCATGTTTGCCCGAGTTTTGTATGATGGTGATCTCTCTGAGCCATTTGAAGTCAATAATGGTGTAAAGCAAGGCTGCGTGCTAGGTCCCATCCTCTTCATTATGTTGTTCTCAGCGATGCCATACTGTGCTTTCCATGGCAGTGTGGACGGAGTTCGTATCAGATACCGTGCCGATGGCAAGTTGTTTAATCTTAAGAGATTCAGTGCAAAAACCAAGGTGAAGCAGGACGTTGTCAGAGATTTTTTCTTTGTCGATGACAGCGCACTCAACACTACGGATAAGGCCGAGATGCAACACTGCCTTGACAGAGTGTCAGGAGTTTGTGATGACTATGGGCTCACTATGAGTACAATCAAAACTGAGACCATGTTTCAGCCTGCTATAGGAGATTACATCAGTCGAGAATTTACTTTGAATGGCCAGAAACTTCCTGTTGCAGACAAATTCACATACCTGGGCAGCACGCTGTCACGTTGCGTTCACATAGATGAGGAAGTTACTAGCCGAATATCAAAAGCGAGCGAGGCATTCGGCAGACTAAAGAACAACGTCTGGGACCGGCAGGGACTTAGTCTGTCAAGCAAGCTCAAAGTATATAGAGTCATAGTGCTCTTTATCTTGTATGCTTGTGAAACATGGACCGTTTGTCAACTACATGCCAAGAAATTGAATTGGTTTCACATCACATGCTTACGCAAACTATTACGAGTCAGTTGGCGCGATATGGTCCCTGACACTGAAAATTTCATCAAAATCGAATCAAAATTGCGGCCGTAGGAGTGTTTACAGATAGACTGACAGAATGACATTAATGATTTTATAATTTGTCCCAAGCAATGGCACAGATAATAATTCATGTGCCTGCATATAATCACCCAACATGAGACTAACATGTTAGCACTATACCACGCCGCCACCAACCAAAGCACTGAAGGCACAGTCAAGATTCCTCAGTGTTGTTTGAAGTAGCTGGCTGTCTGATATTACAGATTGCATCCTGAATGCAGTGCATGGTCCCGAGGTTGTTGAGCGGGCCACGTGTGAACTGGAGTTTATGTTTCCATCCACTGGACCCGCCCGGCGCAATACCGCATGCTACGTTGATACGACCTGCGCCGTTATCAAGCCACACGCTATACGTGACGGTCAGTGTGTTCTTGTGGCCACGTTACTGGTTTAGTCTGTTTTTCTGTCCGTTTGTCATGCACGGGCTCCTTACTCGAAAAAGGCATATAAAACCGAATTTAACAGTACATCTGTCTCCGTAGTTTTTATGGTGTGGTTTGGTAGTCTAATGGTTAGCACATTGTACTAGGTTTTTGGTTCGAGTCCCAGTCCTTTCACTGCCAGGTAACAACCCTGGGCATGTTGTTCAGTGCTTACATGCATGTGCCTTTATCACCAAGCAGTATAATTTGGTACAGATCTAACCACTGGGAACGTAATGGCAGTATATGGGTGAGGTTTGGCCTACTACCTACACCGTGGGCTATAAAAATGTGGCACTTTACTTTCGTCAATATCTTCGCCGATTATTGACTGATTTTCGAAATTCTTTCACTGGCACACTCTGCAGACAGTTTGCAATAATGTGATTGTTATGTATCCCACCACACTGTGAATGTGTCTCTACACTACCTTGTGAAATACAAACATAAGAAAAAACTAATGACAATAACAAACATTTAAGTAAATGAAGAAAAACACTTCAAACCAACACTGTGGTGAATGGTCTGTATGACACTAGGCTGTGTTAGACCCACACAGTCTAGTGTCATACAGACCATTCATTGCAATGTTGGTCTGAAGTGTTTTTCCAGTTTTGCTAAAATGTTTGTTTGTTATTATCGTTACGTATGCATATTTTACTGATCTTTCACAAGGTAGTGACACGTAGTGTAGAGGCGCATTTACGGTGTAGTGGGATCCTAATAATCACGTATAGAAAATTGTCTGCAGAGTGTGCCAGTGAAAGAATTGTGAAAATCGATCGATAATTGGCGACGATATGGACATATATTTATGTAAAGTGCCACTTTTTTGGCCCATCCTATATATAGCTGAGTTGAATCTCCAGCTCATTGACAGATCATGACTGCATAGGCAGAGACGAGCGCTGAGTTCAAGGTTGCAGAGCTGTGAGAGAGCATGGTCACAATGGTTACACTATGTTTTTTTATGGTATGAGTTGGCGTCGTCTGTCGTCGTCTGTCCGCCGTCTGTAACGGATGTATTGTGGCTAAGTGATAAGTCGTAGGGGAAACTTTTTCACACGAATAATTAGCCTCGTGTCTTAAACCTAAGCATGCAAAATTTTAGCAATTTAATGCATGGGGAACATTTTCAATTTTGGCTTTGTGTGGACAGGGGTAGGAAAAATGTGCGTTTTTCAACAGAAAACTAGCCATATCTCGGAAACGGTGAGAGATAGGGCGAAGATTACAATTAATCACTAATAGGAGGTCGCATATTGGCTTTCAAATAACACGAAAATCATTGACCTTGGATGACCTTGAAGGACACTAACAACCAGTCCAGTCGGCTATCTTAGCGGCAGCTGGGCTTCTTGTTTGTTTGTATATTTGTATTGTTGTTATTAGACCCCCTAATACCCAGGGAGCAAACGTGACAAAAGCATATTTTGTGAAAACAGACATGGTCTGCTGTAAAAGGTTGTTATATATGTTTGGGTTCCTTAGACCCCTAGCAACAACTGCGTGCACAATCTTTCCAACAAGCTAAGCTACTGTAACTCGGCAATTCAAGATGGCATACAAGATGGCTGCTATATCATGAAATCGTCAATAACTCCTCAAGGAAATCGGCTAGAGAAATAATTTTGGCGTTTTTTACCCGCATTTTGGGGGTCAAGGAATTTAACACAATCATGTATTTGGTAATCAACATATATTTTTTCACTGAGAAATCCATGATGGCTGCCGGCAGCCCTGTTGGAAATACAAAAATGACCATAGCATCACAACTGTATGGCGCGCTTGTATAACTGTCTAGTGTTAATTTATCCCCTATATTTCAGAGTGACATGATGTGTTCTGTGAACGGTACTAGTAAGTAAATAAGTAAGTAAAACGTGAAATTATATAGCATGTTGTATTTTAAAAACCTCTCATGCACTGAAATCGTTTCTTTCGATAACTATGTGAACAGGTCTATCTATCAATATAATGCTTCAATGCAAGAAAACAGCTGATGGTACACAATTAATTGTCACAATCAGAGTCATTGTTGTCAAATGCACTTGATTTGACTACACTTGTTGTCTGATCCCTGACAACGACATCCAATGTAACAGGCCTCGTTTCTGCTGCATCCTTTAATAGAGTCACATGCAGTGGCCTGTGTATTATTGTCTGTGGCTGGGCTGGCTGAGTTTATGGGACTGGAACTAGTTTTTCCATTCTCCGGAGCCCAACCATAATCCAGAACTGTAGAAAGCTGAGGCTTGGCAGCGTGAGCAGTCTTGGCTATAATAGTTGCAAGAGTGTCATGCTGTAGATATAGAAGGAATGCATGTTCTGTGGGTGGCATTGTTTCAGCATGGTCGACCTGTTATTCCTGAATTTATAAGCTCTTAGCTTTGCATGATCGCGGTCATTACGTCGTTAGGACCGCCCCTGTTTTTTAGTTACGCGTGCGCGCTTGCATTTTATCAACCGTGAACAGTCGATGGCGGCATCTGGTCTATACGATGGTCCGCTTCTCACGCCTGCTGTGACAGTCGTCTGGCGGCCCAGTTGCACCCTGTAGACGTGACCTGAACAGCACGTGCTGATTGATGTTACTGTGCATGTGCGAAAACTCTTCTTGGCGAAGAGACGACAGCTGAACCTGCATGAGCACTCAGAACAGTCAACACGTCGTGCTCTGTATATACGTTAGCGGGTAGTCAACGTTTCACACAAGACGTACGTGAAGCAACTGGTACAGCCTGGATTGGTCTGGAGCAGAACATTATCGATACTGCTGTCAGTGAATGGAGAAAACGAAACTCTCCTTGCTTGTTTTCGCATAGTTGGCCCACGCTTCAAACTGTTTTACTGGAGGCAGTTGCAAAATGGACAACTGGATGAATTGTCAGCCACAGTGTCAGAAATGTGAACAAAATGTATTTTTACGCATTATGTTAATTAAGCAATCATATTGCGTTGGATAAAAAAGTGATATTTTGCTGGTTTTGTTATCCCTAGGTAGTGCAAAAACAAACGTTTGGTGATGTGGGAAACTGAATGGTCATTTGATGGCAAGTTGTGTCAGAAATATTCGTGCCAAAAATTATCAAAATCTGATAATTGGTTTTTAAGTTACGGTCAAAAATGTTGGGGATGTTTTTTGGGACACTGTATGTTATTGTGCTGGTGTGCAGGTGTCGGCAGTGACATAATGACAAAGATCCTGGAGTGTGGGTTTGAGATCTCGGCAGTGTTGATGTGCACGTTGGACAAGGCAAACGCCGAGGAGTTCCTGGAGATATACAAGGGCGTCGTGCAGGAGTATCCTCTGATGGTCACTGAGCTCTGCTCCGGGCCGTGCATTGCGCTGGAAATTCGTGCCAAGGACGCCGTGAAAACGTTCCGCGAGTTTGTTGGACCCCCTGATCCGGTACGATTTTTATAGCTGGATTCAGTTTGCCATATATTTGCAATAAACGTCAGCAAATGCTTTTTTAAAATAAAACATAACCAATTTTTAACGTCTTTCATTTTTCTTTAAAATTCTTAATAAACGTTGAAAAGTCATTGTGAAAATGACAGTGATTTGAAAGATTTATATACAGATGTCGAAGTGGTGGTGATAAAATAATAACATTTTTTGTACCAGTATCAAGATTTGCTTTTGTATGGTAACAGACTTTATCCAGAAGCAATTGATTTGGTCAGTACATCAAGTGAAAAGAGGGTCACATTTTTATCCAATGTTCACAAACATTTTTTTTCCTTTGAAACCTCTTTTATAAAGTTTGTTAATTTTTTGATAATATTTATCACCGCATGTTTCTCATTCTTGCTGCTTATGGAATCCTATATGCCATCATCAATGCCATTCACTGTGTTTCCACGAACTCGAAGAGTTTTGTCTCTACCGAAGCCGGAGACACTGAAGCATTTGCAGTCAACACTTCTGTCTGACAAGGTGACACACTAGCTCAATTTTTATCTATTATTGTTCTTGATTATTTTCTTCAGCAAGCTGTGTGCAACAGAGGGCTTGGAGTTACTTTGCAACCAAGACGGGCTTTCATTATCCAGCCGAATATCTTACAGATCTCGACTTTGCTGATGACATTGCTCTGGTGTCCGAAACTGTGACTCAGAACAGCTGCAGCTACAGTTGGCTTAACCATCAACCAGTTGAAGAGGAAGGCGATGATCACAGGTGGTAAACCCACAGGACAAGATATTAATTTCAAAAGAGACAGTAGACTTGGTTCGTGGATAGCTGAGTCAAATAAAGTTATGAACACTCGCAAGGCAAGGCCTGGACAGCAATGAACAAGCTTTCAAGAATTTGGAAGGCATCTCTCAGATTAGTCGTGATCAAAAACTTCGTATTTTCAGAACCACTATTGAAGCCATACTACTGCTCTACTGTAGTCAGTGTTGGACCCTAACAGCTGCACAAGAATGCTCACTCGATGGGACCTATACTCGCCTGCTTTGCAAAGCTTTCAACATTTCTTACAAAGACCATGTTCCCAACGTTACTCTGTATGGATCCTTGCCACCAATCATATTAACACTTTGCTATAGACGTCTACGGTTTGCAGGACATTGCTACAGATGAGTAGATGAACCCATTCACTTCGTTCTGTTTTTCGAACCATTTGGAACTTTTCGGTTTTGGTGGTCACGGTCGCATGAGCTGCGTCAAAACCTTGCTGCGTGACTCTGGTCCACATTCAGTCAACGACTTGTCGCAAAGCCATGGCGTCATGTGACGAGTGGCGTGTCGTCTGCGCTGGAATCGACATCGACAGCACCACTGTGACGTAGAGCACAGAAGAAAAAAGATCACATCTGTGTATTTGCCATTACAGAGGAAGACCATATCTTTGTCAGTGGTACAAGTATGTGTTGCAGGTATGTTGAACTGTTTATGCTTTTGCATGCGTTGTCTGGAGCAGAGCTCGGGATTGAACTGACTTGAGTTGCTGGCTGTAGAGAATTAGGTTTGTTTCAGTGGGACATGTTGTTTTGTTGACAGGAGATTGCTCGACATCTTCGTCCACGGTCACTGCGGGCGTTGTTTGGTCGTACAAAAGCTCAGAACTCTATCCATTGCACTGACCTGCCGGAGGATGGACAACTTGAGGTCGAATACTTCTTCAAGATCCTCGACCAGTAGACCTGTGCAATGTGCATGACAGGAATTACTTGTCCCCTCCCTCATCCAAGCCGCTTCACTTTTTAACTTCACCTAGTTTGGTCCTTTAGACTGAGCCTATTGCTCAGCTTGAGCTGTTTTTTTTAGCCTGGCAGGTCATTTTTAAAAAAAAAATATCTTGTCTTTGAGTCTAGCCTGTTTCACTTAGTTTACACTTGCTGAACTTTCATTGCCGCAAGAATTTTGCGTTTGACTGTTGGCTTACGAAATGAACTGATATCATAATGCTCAGTTATTAAACAAGCTCTGTTTATTCAGCGAAGCACTTGAGAATTTGAAATTTTTGATCTCTGGGAATAACCCACTTTATACTTAGGCCATGCTGGGCCCGTTTTGACGTAGATGATTTGTAAGGTTGGCTGGCCTGTTGGTGTGTGGTCCGTGCACACGTCTGGTAGGTACGTCTGTAGGCACAGTGCCTGTCTCTGTGTGTGGTCTACATATCCATCTGTGTGTTAGCAGCAAATTTTGCCATCAGCCATGCGTAAATTGGCCAAAACAAACTACACCAAAGTGTGTGCATGTGTTGTATTATATTATTCTGTACTGAGAATGGTTACGTTTGTTGCTCAGTTCTGATTTCTGCATTCCGTCTGCATTCTGAAGCTTATTGTTTCTGTAGTTGGTATTGAAAATTGTTTTTCTGAATTAGTTGTTATTTGCATAATTTTGAAAAGTTTGCAGTAGTTCTCTTCATCCATAACATATTGTTAAATCTAAGCAATACGTGGATGTCGTATGAAAACACAAACAAAGATGCTGGCCCAGTGTCGACACTCGACATTATATACGACCGTCCACTTAGCTATACACGTACTGCACATATTTGTTTTAAATTTTGATTATAAGTCTTCTTTTACATTGCAGCACCCTTATGAGAGATATGTGTCATTTTCAGACGTCTTGACATGTGATGACCTTGATTGAAAATTGTCTCATCAGTTACTCTTGTTTTTGGGAACATTGACACTAATTTCAGTTCTATGCAATTTTTGTTTTACAGACAGGAAGTCAGGAACCCTTACAGGATAGATACACAGAAAGATGATCAAGACCAGTAATAGAGAGAGAGAGAAGTTTATTTGCCATATCAGTCACAACGAATACAATAACATGTTCACACAATGGCAGGCTGCCAGAAAGGAAAACTCCATCACATCTGGCCACCTATGATAACTATAACCAATAACTGTGAACAATATAATAAAAATAATAATAACAAACAAAAAGACAGATGAATAATGCAACCAAAATGATTAATAAAAAGTGCACAAAGCAGATATTGCAAATCATAAATAGAACTGGGTTAGTTTGATATTAGACATGATTATTTATGGCAATGCCTTAATATAATTTTCTAATTTAAATTGGAAAGAGTTGGTGGAAGTAATTGACTTCAACTCAGAAGGAAGTTGATTCCAAAGATTACTACCTTATATTTTATACACTTTAGACCATAAGAAGTTTTACATCTAGCAAGATGTAAATTATCCCTATTGCGAGTTACATGATTATGAAACAGGAAATTTTCATTAAAGTACGAGGTAAATATAATGAGTAACTTTTCTTTATGATAAAAGAATTTGTGAATTAAGACAAGAAGTTGGAAATTATGAAGATCAAGAATGTTAAGTCTGTTAAAATTTTCATATAAATGCGAAACAGGAGCCTTACGTGGGGCATTCTGAAGAATTTGTAACAGTTTATTGTTTAATACCATTAATCTATTTAAGTAAGCACGGTAGGTATTCCCATAGAGGCATAGATTTCTATACCATATAGCAAATGTGAGTGTACAAAAGCAAAGTATATAGTTAATAAAACTTTGACAGGCAAAATGTGATGTATCTTATAAGAAATACTAGTAAATTTAAGGATTTTGTTATAAATGTAATTAATATGTTCAGACCAAGTAATATTGTCAATTATAATCTCCAAATATTTACTAATCGTCTCAAAGCCGAATAATGATCTATAGGTCATTTGATCAACCTAAAGATTGATAAGAGTCTTTGATTGTGATTTCCGCGTTTGTAAATTATGGGTTTTACCGCGGAAGACAGACATCTGATAAAATGCTTGCGAGTCAGCAAGGGATATGTAGCCGCAAGTTTCTGCTAGCCTACATGTTTCTGGACAATTCTCAGACAATGCAATATTGATGGAATAAAACTTAATTGACATGAACGGCAATTGTTTCAAGCCGTTTAACTGATGACGGGCAAGTGGTCGTCCACGCAGTGACGCGGTGTGCGTACACCTGCCAGCATAAACAAAATTGAGGATCTCGCACTTAGACAAGAAGACAAACCATGGAAACAGTTCACAATAAAAAAACTGCCTGACCAATTAGCATTTTTGGGCCAGTTATTGATGTGTTTTAACATTCCATCAAATGTCTGTCTTCAGCGGTAAAACGAAAATTTACAAACATGGAAATATGACCTCAGCATGACGTTACCGGTAGCAAAGAATATCCGAATTTTCCATTTTTGGAATACTTGTTTCCTAGTAAAAATTCCCTGATGATTTTGTGCAAATCTAAGCATTTTTCACAGAGATATAACACAAAACGTGAATGGGTGTTTTTTCTGAACACAGTGTATAGAACAACAGATTAAACACAAACATGAACATGAACGCAAGGTATTAAATAGAGCAACAAATAGCTGCTACATAACAACTAACAAGGTGCTAGCGGTTATAGGCTAATTGTGCGCTTGTATTGCATCTGACATAAACCGGATTAGCGCGTGATTGAAACAGTCGGTGAAGTAGCCTAGGCAAAGCAGAAATTGTTCACGTTCTCTGCGTGATTGCGGTATAGCAAATTCGTTGCTGTTATCTGACAGCTGAAAAGCGGAATTGCGCAGTCAGGGACGAGACCTTCTGAGCCGAGACCGAGACGAGACGTTGCAGCTTCCGAGACGCTGGCCGAGACCTTGAAGCTCCCGAGACTCTCGAGTATCTCAGGAGCTTCAACGTCTCGTCGATACGTTTTCCGTGACGTATGGTGAAACACATTGACAATGAAAAAAATTATACGGATTAATTAACTCGCACCATGGTAGTAAGCGCTTTCTATTTGTGATATTGTGGGTTTTTGCCATTTATTTTGACAATTATCAGTAAATAATTAACAGCTTGCACCATAAAGAATTGCAACTGCAGTGCTGTAGACACGAGCCATTGTTTATCGCAATTTGAAAGCAACTAAAATTAGTAAACTACAGCACATTATATGTCGTCTACATTTGGCTGATAGTAGGTCCTGTTCATTCTGACATCATCTTAAATTGCGACTAAATCATTTTATGACGAAAAAAGACTGACATGACATAATTCTGCTTTATGCTAAATAAAGCCCAAAGTCCATTATGCCAGGTCTCCAGCAGGTTTCGAGCAGGTCTCGGACCAGATAGCATAATGGACTTTGGGCTTAAGTGAATGAAAGAGTTAAAACACAGTAAACGAATATGTCTAAGCCACAAAATGTCATGCTGGTTAGTATCGCTCTAACTGCAGCTACAGACTACAGTATGCACGGCGCGCGCCTGCACAAAACGTCTCGACGAGACGAGACACAATGGCCCGAGATCCGAGACGAGACCTACTGGGCCGAGACCGAGACATATTGCTCCGAGACCGAGAAGAAACCCGAGACGCATCGGTCCGAGACCGAGACGTTGAGGATTTTGTCCGAGACGAGACTGAGACGAGACGTTAGTACGTCTCGAGACCGTCCCGAGACCGAGACGTCTCGACCGAGACCACACTCCTGTGCGCAGTAGGCGTACAACAAGCATCCTATGCTCTGTTGTCAAATAAGCAGGGACGGCGAATGCGATTAAACTGGGACAAACGGAGTCGTAGATAAGACGATCTGTCAGTATCAGAAATTACACCAACGGCGTGTGCGCATCCAGCGACAGTTCAAAGCGTCTTGAAAGAGTATAGTTTGCTCGATTCGCAGTCTCATAACTAGCGCTGTAGTGAAGTAAGTCAGTAAGTAGGCCTACCAATTTTTATAACGCCAAAATCTCACAAGAGAATCATGGCGAATACCTTGCTACTGCTGCTAGCGTGGTCCTGTTTGCTTGGGTTGACTCCATTAGAGCAGGATGTCATGGAAAAGGTCAACGAAATGACAGATTCTGCTGGAAGTGGTGGTTAGCTGGATTCACTTGGGTCGCAGACTGAAGCGCAGCCTGTGGGGTCGCGGGGCGAGTCCAATGCCGAAGATCGGCTCTAAGTCTGGCGGTCGGTCAGAGTCAAGGGTGATGTCAAAGCGACGGACAACTGACACGGCGATGAGCAGACAGAGCGCCCGCCCAGTCTCGACGCCGATACAACGTCTCTTACCGAATCCGAACGGCACAACCAACGACATCTTGCTCTCGTTCAACGAGCCGTCCGGCATCAAGAAACGCTCCGGCCGGAAGACCTCGGGATCAGCGAAGTTGCGTCGGTCATTGTTGATGGCCCACGAGTTGAAGAGCAGCACAGTGCCGCGTTTCAGCCGCACGCCGTCGAGGTCGATGTCGTCTGTCAACTGACGCTTGAGAAACGGGTTGACGGAGCAGAAGCGACACGCCTCGGCGAACGCGGCGGAGCAGTACGGCAGACAGCGAAGATCATCTACCGTCAGACGTCCGCTGACCCCCGTTTCCATCCTTGCACCAGCTACCCCCGTACCATTTGCAGGTGCTTGGTGGTCTTCCAGCTCGGCCCGCATGCGACGCTGGACGCGCGGGAACGAGGCGATGTAGAGCATGAACCACTGAGCCACAAGCGACGACGACTCGGACCCAGCACGGATGATGTCCTCGAGGCCGTCGTAGAGGATGTCCTCATTGAGCGCGTAGCGAGCACGGTCCTCGGTCGACATGCGGCCGAGCTTGCGCCGGAAAAACTCGAACAAGCTCAGCGCCGGTGCTAGACTCGTTCCCGACTCCGAGTCGTGGTCGACGAGTTTGTTTTGGCCAAGCGAGCGTTGCTTCTCGCGCCGACAAAACTCAGCCATGAACCGGTTGAAGGCGACAAACTTGGCGAGGACAGAGCGACGCAGCAGCCGGTAGGCAGGGAACAGGTCGAGCCAGCTCAGTGAGCCGATGGTAGTCGTATAGTCAGGCAGCGTGTCGACCATGTGACGCAGTGCGGTCTGCACGGTGGTGTCTGGACGCCTGCCGTACGCCAGTCGGTACATGGAACGTGCCGCTGCCAGCGTCACGTCGTGACGTATGTCTGCCGGTGCGCTCAGTGTCGTCAAGTAGCTGATGAGTCGCTCGACCTCCTCGTGCAGGATGTCGCCGTTGGTTGCGGTCTGGATCTGTCGGACGCCGGCGTCGGTGTAGGCGCGTCGTCTCTTCCAGCGCTGCACCATGTCATTGTGAGCTCCCAGCGTCATCTGATTACCACAACAACACTCTTCACTATTCTATTACTAATCACAACATGACAACTAAACGACTACATTGCTAATTCGCATCATTTATTAAAGATTTCTTTCAAAAAAAACTTTCCGCTGGGGCTACAGCGGTGATTTGAGACGTTTGTCTGTTTTATTGCATGAGGCAGATGAGCATCTATTTCATAAAATGGTTTATAATAAGGATCACTGTATTCACCAGTTATTACCTCCGGAAAAGATTTTACCCATGAAACTCCGGGCCACCGATTGTATTTTTGCTTTGCCTCAGTGTCACTATAACTTGTACAAACGTTCGTTTGTATTGCGATATTTGTTTGGTGATGCATCTTAGATTTTGCACGTAGATGTGTTGTAGCTCTACCGTATTTCATTTCATTTCATTTTACTTTTTTGTACCCATTTTGCTATGTTATTTTCTGTTTTGCAATGGCGCTTGACCGTTGTTTAATAAAAGATTATTTACTTACTTACTTATTTAAACGATAAACGGCGAAAATTAATGTTGCGTAGAATAAAGCCAAGTGTTAGAGTGCCAAAGTCGGAAATTTGGAATTAGTGCCGCTAAATCGCAAATTTGCGCAGCGTCAGCTGTGGTTATTTGGCACGTCGCGTTTATTAACTTAACCCGTATAACCGGCATCAGTTATGCAAACTATCAACCCAGTTTCGGTTATTAGTTTGTGAACGGCTCAATGAAGACATAACCCGGATTACCCAGTGCTAGTATATGAACGCAGCCGTAGTCAGTGCGTATCTTACCTGTTGTGTGGTGAATGTCCGCGGTTTTCCACGTAGTTGATTGGCGTAGCGACCTGCCAGCTGACGCAGGGTTTCGATGCGACTGATGACAACAAACCGACTTGACCCAGCTGACAGTCTGAAGGGGCGACCGGCGTACCTCTGCGAGACGAGCGCCAATGTCTTGTGTGGCAGAGTGCCAAGGAACGGCAAGTAGCCTAGCAGTGGGACTCCGCGTGGACCAGGCAGCTCGGCCGGCAGTGGCGGTGATGACCAGCCAGTAGTCAACGTCTCGACGCTATCTAACAACACGCCTGTATAAAGGACAGTACACGCAACACAAATCAACAGTGGCGGATCCAGAAGTTTGGAATAGGGGTCTAGAGAGGGGGGTATTTTGAGAATTTTATGCAAAAATCATGCATTTTGGTGCAAAATTTGCACTTGTTTTAAAATGCAATCCAGTCAATAGGGGGGACGACCCCCCCTTGAATCCGCTACTGCAAGTCAACAGCTAGTCACTGGCGTAAAAATACCAAGTTCTTTCCGAGCCGGTAGACTTTTGTTGCCATGGCAACGAATTTTGGAACAAAATTGACTATTACTCAGCCCCCGTGAAAGACAATTGCGCGCTGTTTGCACCTACCCCCTATTTTTGGGCCCAGGCTATCCGATGGTGTCATTTAACCCTCCTACCGCAATTTTTTACACCCATCCGATACCACTGGGGTCACCGTTGACCCCAATCACTTTTGTTCATTTTTAACACATTTCTACATGTGAATTTGCTTTTAGTTTGTTATTTGTTTGTTATACTTAATTTCATATGCAATATCTGTTGTAACAATTGTAGATGCAACTGTTGCAGTAGTTGTTGCAACAGTGTTGCAGCAGTTATTCTGGCAATTGTTGTTGCAATTATACTAGTTATTGTATGTCAGCTAACGCAATTATTGCAACAGATGTTGCTGTCATATTTGCTGCAACAGTTGCCGCAGCTGTTGTTAAATTAGCAATTGTTGCCGAAAAGTTGCTGGAACGTTGCAGTACTTGTTGCAGCATATGTTGCAGCAGTTGTTGCAAGAGTGTTGCAGCAACGGGTGACAGTCTTTATTGCAGCAGTTATTGTAATTATTGCAGCAAATTTTGTTGCCAAATTTGCTGAACTGTTGTTGTATAAACAATTGTTGCAAGAGTTGCTGCAACGGTTACAGCAACTGTTGCAAAGTTGTTGCAATAAGTGTTGCAGCAATGGGCGACAGTTTTTGTTGCAGCAGTTATAGAAATTTTTGCAGCAAATGTCGTTGCCACATTTGCTCGAACTGTTGCAGCAGTTGTTGCAAGAGTGTTGCAGCAGCGGATGACAGTCTTTGCTGCCGCATTTACTGTAATCATTGCAGCAGGCGTTGTTGCCAGATTAGCTGCAACTGCTGTTATATAAACAATTGTTGCAAACGTGTCTGCAGCTGTTGCAGCAACTGCTGCAAGAAGGTTGCAGCAAAGGGTGAGAGTCCTTGTTGCAGCAGTTTGTGTACTTATTGCAGCAAATGTTGTTGCCACATTTGCTCGATCTGTTGCAGCAGCTGTTGTTGTGCTAAAAATTGTTGGAAGAGTTGTTGCAACTGTTGCAGCGAGTGTTGCACCAGTTGTTGCAAACATGTTGCAACAGTGGGTGACAGTCTTCATTGCAATAGTTATTGTAATTATTGCAGGAGATGTTGTTGCCAGATTTGCTGTAACTGTTGCAGCAAATGTTGCTATGCATCGATAAAAAGAGGTCGTTGTATTCTAACGTTCTGAGGTTGCAACAATGGAGATTTTTTACAAACTGTATCAATATTTGCAAAAAATGTAGACAAAAGTTTGATATTTTGCTTATCGACTCAATGTGTAGTTGTTTGCATCTGCCACATTTATTGTTGCAACAACTGTTGGCGCAACAGTTTCTGCAACAGTTGCAGAAACAGTCGCAGCAGTTGTTGCAACTGTTGTTGCCGTTGCAGTTACAACTGCAGTAGCTATAGCAGCAACTTTTGCTGCATTTATTACTTGATTCCACATGACGTTAGTACACAAAGCATCTGGGGTCAACGTTGACCCTAGCTGGTACTCGACGTAACTGTTCGCTAAATTCTATGAATTAATTATCAATCACATATAACTGTCATACGTAGATAATGTATGCATGAAAATATTAAAAGTCACCAAAAAATTTTATTTTTAATCACTGCAGAAAAAATACACCAAAAATTTTGTGTTGGGGGTCAACGTTGACCACACAGTATTAGCAGGGTTAAATTTTTCCACTGCCGTCCCCTTTTGCCATGGCAACAAATTTTGGGACAAAATTGACTGTAAATCGGCCCGGTAAAAGATAACTGCGCGCTGTTTGCACCTATTTCACTATTTTGGGGCCCGCGCTATCCGATGGTGTCATTCGAATTTCTCCCCTGACGACCCTTGTTGCCATGGCAGCGAATTTTGGACTAAAATTGACTAACTCGACCCCCGTGAAAGATAATTGCGCGTTGTTTGCACTTACCCTCTATTTCTGGGCCCAGGCTATCCGAAGGTGTCATTGAAATTTCTCGTTTGCCGACTCCTGTTGCCATGGCAACGAATTTTGGGACAAAATTGACTACAACTCGGCCCCCCTAAAAGATAATTGCGCCCTGTTTGCATCTACCCCTTATACGCAGCTGCTAGGCTATGTAGCGTGGCAATGGGACAGATACCTCGTTCCACAGAACGTAGGCTATTTCTAGTTTCAACAAATACAAAATCACAGGCTGAACGGTAGTTCAAGCCCTGTGTTAACGGCGACTTCTCTTTCCTATGGGAAAGCCAAAAATTCGACCCCCCACAGAATCAAAACCCCTGATCTGATTGAGATACAATTTGGCACGGTTGATTACGTCGGCGAGGGGACCCGTCACGCAAAATTGTATGCAAATCCCTCCAAGGGGGGGCTTCCTGGCAAATGGGTGAAATATACGCAACAATTTTTCTAGCTATATACCTTTTTTCAGAAACTCACCTACAGGTCAGACCCTTCGGACGATTTTTGCGCGCGATGGCTCAAACGACGCGGTCTCGCGCAAGGATGTGCCTTTTGGGAAGTAAAAAATTTGAAATTAATATTTAACGTATTTATTCGCAAAAATCAAAAAAAATACAATGGCGCCTATGGCGAAAATTAAGCAATTCTTTAAACGGTCATAACTTTGGCTGTGTATAAGTTAGAGTCGTAATTTTTGGTTCCAGGGTATGGTTTTAGGGGACGGCGAATCTAACGGTGTCATCTAATTTTACCCCGGACCCTCCCTGGTTGCCATAGCAACGAAATTTGGGACAAAATTGGCTATAACTCGGCTTGCGTAGGAGATTGTTTGCGAGATTTTTGCGCCTATAGGGGGGTTTTCGGGGATGGGCCATCGAATGCTGCCAATTGCATTTTTTCCCGACCTACCCCCGTTGCCATGGCAACGAAATTTGGGACAAAAAAGCTAGAACTCGGTCTGTGTACGTGTCTGGCCATCGAATGCTGCCAATTGCATTTTTCCTCGACCGATTTGGGACAAAATGGGCTATAACTTGGCTTGCGTAAGAGATTTTTGCGAGATTTTTGAGCCTATAGGGGGGTTTTCGGGGATGCGCCATCGAACGTTGTCCCGTTGCATTTTCCCCGACCGACCCCCATTGCCATGGCAACGAAATTTTGGACAAAAAAGCTAGAACTCGGTCTGTGTACGAGATATCTGCGAGATTTTTGCGTCTGTAGGGGGATTTTCGGGGATGGGCCATTGAATGCTGCCAATCGCATTTTCGCCCATCGACCCCCGTTACTACGTTAACCACAAAATTGGCTGGGGTCTGGGGAGGGGGCAGCGCCCTTTCCCCAGGAAAATAAAAATGTGATGAACTGTTTCACTAGAACATAACAACTTGGTTCGGAAAGTGCACTTCAATAATAAATTATTCAAAACAGCACAGCTCTAATGTGGCGAACTCACGAGATATCATTGCGCTTCGCTACAGTGAATGATGGCGGATTTTAACAATTGTTGATCTAAAACTTTACTCGTTTAATCGCGGTATGAAAAAATTCGACTGAGAAACGAGCGGAATATGTTTCTTGCAGGTTTGTTCATCATATTAGGCTATAGTATTGTGTGGGTTATTTATCTGTACTAATTACAGTCAAATATTGTCAAACACCATCAATGTCTCGTCCCTAAATTAGCATTATTGAAGTGTTTTCCGGGCCTATATTAAACGGGTTATGCGTGCAATATTAGTTTGTTTATTTATATGGCCATTTTGTGGATA
>Ga0056128_1003809_pt1 | contig 18699 bp, 19 predicted proteins | sample WorMetLIZISLAND2_FD_71113 | JGI IMG/M metagenome (GOLD analysis project Ga0056128, IMG submission 71113) | Marine gutless worms symbiont microbial communities from Max Planck institute for Marine Microbiology, Germany - Olavius geniculatus... ... | reverse complement strand
CAGCAAAAATTACAAAAGGTGATATTGCCCGCATCACACTGACTGTGTGTCAATGTGCTGCTGAATAATATCACCTTTTGTAATTTTTGCTGTTTTTGATGTGCAAGTCCTTAAATGTTGTCGTTAACAAGTGTATAAACTAATGTTTTGTACATTTATTTTTAGTAAAAGTCAGGGAAAACATCTTTCAGAGAAAATGGCCTTAAAGTGCATCAACAGGCTTCTTGGTATCACTCTTTTAGTACTCTACGCCAGTTCTTTTATGCTTGGAGTAGTTATTATTGAATAAATGTACAAAACAAAAGTTTATACACTTGTTAACGGCAACATTCAAGAACTTGCACATTGAAAACAGCAAAAATTACAAAAAGGTGATATTGCCCGCATCACACTGTCTGTGTGTCAGTGTGCTGCTGAATAATATATATATATGTATAGTGCAGGTAGTTAATTAGCATATACCTGTGTTGTACCTGTACAGGTGTTGCTGATTGGTCTCTCGTCAGTCTTTACTTTAGCTGTCAATTTATTTCTCGCCGTTCCAACAACCAGCCGTTGTCATCGTTGTCATTTTTCTTCTGTTGTTGCGAACACATCTCTGACGATACTTCGATGCAGCTGTTTGTTACAGTTTGTTGATGCTCCATGTTAGCAAAAAGCTGTTTTGCTAATGTTCAGTCATAACTAGCTGTGGTCAATACCATAATAGAAATAGTGTATATTATGATAGAGTTCATCGATTATGTGCTTGTGGTACATTAACTTCTAACAACTCGCATTTAAACGAACACAGGTTTAGTAGCATAATTGGAAGTTTGAAAGTGCTAGATAGACTAAGCCCACCAGTCTTGGCAGAGGTCGTAATTTTTGGTCTTAGGATCAAAGTTATGGCCGCTTAAGACCGATCTTGAGACCAATAATTGTGGTTTTGGTCTCTGCATTTTGGTTCTGGTCTTTTGGTTTTTGAAATTCGGGTTGAGCCTTGGAGTAGTTTTTTAGATGATAAGATGTCCTCGGGATAAATTTTTGGTGTTTTAGTAACTAGGTTGACTATCGGGGTTACCAAACTCTAGATAACTTGGTTGTCTTTGTAAATGGACAACAGATTGGCGAGCAGCCCAAGTTCATGTGTTGTTTCGTGAAGCTGCCACCTATGTAGCGATTGGCATCAGATATAGATACTACAGAGCACTATTTATAACTTTGCATGCAACATTTTACTAATCATAAAATGTTTTGCCAATATATACAAATTATACGTATTAATAAAATATATATGTTCAGTATTTTTAAAACTGATTATGTTAAACACTCCTTTTTTGTTTCAAAAACTGGGCATCAGTTTTGGTCTTATGTGTATTGGTCTGGAGCACAAGTCTGTCATTATCTTGGTGTAGTAAATCAGATTCTAAACTGACTCAACTGTTAAAAGTGATGCGGTTTACTTGTATTAGACTGGTTTTGCTTTGTTCTTGGTCTTCAGATTTTGGACTTTTACACATAACTGAATGGCAGCTTTATATGGTAGTGAATTGAACACTTGTATACATTATATTGAACGTTTCTTGTCAGTTGTATGGTCAAAATTAACCATGTGATTGATTAGTACTGTAGTCAGAATTAGGTGGTGTGCATAAGCGTTTTTGTTGTTCGTTCCGTGTAGAACTACATGACTGATAAACAATGACGCACAGTGGCTGCTGTATGATTGTGACATTGTGGGGGGTTGGGGAATTATAAATGACTGTGATGATGCGTGCAGAGAGTGATTGAATGCTTTATATGCTTGTACGTGTGTACGGTACGATGCATGGTGACTGCTTGTCTAAAATACCTCGATATGTTGGGGAGATTGGTAAATTCTTAGAAGTTCTAGAGATCTTATTTTGTAGTACACAGTATCCACCTTCATTATTTGTTACAGTAGTCATTACTGATGGTTATGTTTCGGATGATTGCTTGCGTCTGTTTTTCAGTTTTACTGCTTTTACAGAAAACTATTACGAGCACAATTTGCAGCTACACTCAAGTTGAGCAGGATACATTTTTGGTGCACTTCTTTGCATGTAAGTAAGTAAGTAAGTAAATGATTTATAAAGCGCCAAAGTCTCAGAAAGAATCAGGGTGCATAATGTGCACAACATTTGTTGCCAACGCATGGATACTTTCAGAAAATTCTAGAATAACGAGCAAAATTTTGCATGTGTGGTCACCCCGATTGATGTGTAGTGCTTGTGCTTGTCAGCATTCTGCTAGCTTCAATAAATTAAACTGTTTTACACTGATACGTCTGTGTTTTGTTAATGTCTTTTGAACTCTTTTCCATCTCAGTGCTGTTTCTTGGCTGGTCAGAATAGCTCAGTAATAGTGAGGCTACTCAGCTGTACGATTTAATGCTAAGAATGAGATGATTGATTTGTGCCAAATTTGCTGCCGATGTCATAAATATTGCTGAAGTTTATCGACTCAAATGCTGCACAGGCTGGTGATTTATTATTGGAATTGATACATTTCATTCATGTTACAACAAACATTTAAAAGCAAGATAACTGTCATAGGTGTAATTGTGTATACTAACCCCTAATGTTGAGCACGTCGGCCCAATGCTTAAATTGTGCGGCCGTCAACCTATAGCTGCACAATCTTAATCTTTGGTTAGTCCTCTCACGCGATACCGGTGCATGCATGACGAGCTGAAAATGTGTACCTCAAATACAGCACGTCTATACCAGGGCTGGAAAAACCTAGGTTTTTTAAAGAAAATTATCAGATTTTAAGTTTTTTTTATTTGGTGTCAATGAACACCGACTCAGGAAAACATCTTTTACACCCTGTCCGTTACATATCGTGTTGTTTTCTATAAATTATAGCAAGACATACTAATCAAAAATCAATTAAAATATAACGTAATAAATTTTACAATAAATAATGAAACCTAAAATTGGACTTTTGAGGTTGAAAAGGTTTTTTTTTATAAAAACCTACGTTTTTATGAGCAATTTTAAAGCCCTGGTTTTACGAGTCAGTGTCAGTCTATATAGGGAAATTGATACAAATTGGTGCCCCAGTTATGTAAATATGATCTCCGGAAACATTTTTGTAAATAGATTAGTTAAGCTATGGAACCCACTACCTAATGATGTTGTATCAGCATATATATGCAGTGTGAGTAGTTTTAAGAGACGTTTAGATTTGAGCTGGCGTGGTTTTAGTTTGTATTATGATTATAAATCCGTCATCTAATACCGGAAGTCAATGTAAAAACAGTATAAAAAATTATAAAATAAAATAAATAAAAAATTAAAAAAAACAGTATTAGTTTAGTTTTTGTTGATATTTCGTGTTGAAGTTGTCTACTTCGGATATCCATTGATGATGATATATCTGCCCATCACTACTTGATTTGTGAGATGCGTTTGTTGTTGGCGGGTCGTTTGGTCGGGAAAACTTAGAATATGACAGAAGAACTGCAAAGCTGTGTTTCTGATGTCGTCGGAAGAGTAGAAGTATGCCAAAAATCATCAAGGTATCTCACCACGAAAGCGCATTTTAAAGGTTTACTTGAAATTGAATGTAAGTCTACTCCCACCACTTCTAGACGGTCTCACTACTTGTACTTACTTGTACTTGTATGTTGATGAGCGGAGAAGCGGTTGCTTTAAATGCTCATATCTTATTGCCAAAGTTTGTCGAGTCTGTTCTTGAAAGCGTTGGTGGACGGTGCTTCAATGACATGCTGAGAAAGTTGATTCCAATCCAGTCCGTCACGACTCTTTGGCTGAACAACATTCGACGGATACGACTTGTGTTTCTTGCCTGAGACAGTTTTAGACTGTGCCCTCTTAGGTCATGACCAGTTTCTGCGAATTGGAAGAACTAAGTTGGATTAATATTTTTTTTTGGTTATTATCTTGTATGTTTCGATTAGGTCCTTTCTCGGGCATCTTTTCTCAAGTGTGGTAAGCTTTAGAACTCTCAGTCTCTCTTCATACGGCTTCTTTCTCAAAGTTCCTACCAATTTTGTAGCTCTCCTTTGGGCTTGTTCGAGACACTCGATATCTTTCTTCAGGTACGGCGACCAGACTTGTATGCAATATTCGAGGTGAGGTCGTATGTACGCTTTATATAATAATTTAAATTTTTCAGTATCAACACCTTTGAAGTTTCTTTTTATGAGCCTCATTACTGGCATGGCCTTGCTTGATGCTTTTACGCACTGGAGACTTGGTTTTAAGCTGTCAACAATGTAGACACCGAGATCTTTTTCTTCTCTGGGAGGGTTTAGCTGTACTGTCTTGCCTGTATCTGTCATGTTGTAAGTTGTATTTATCTGGTGGCCAATGTGCATCACCTTGCACTTCTCTGGATGGAATTTCAACAACCATGTCTGTGACCAGGTTATCAGTTTATTCAAGTCTTCTTGAAGACTCTCGGAATCACTTTCACTGGGCAACTTCGACTTCACTTTTTGACTTAGACTTTTGCTGAGACTTCCGCTGAGTCTAAACTTCGATCTAAGTACCTACTTAAGTCAAAAAGTAAAGTGATTTCGCTGAGCGAAAATATGGCGACTATACAGTCCTATACGTACGGATAGGTTAGAAGTGAAGTCGCTCAATGGATATCCGGAAGCAGGCCTCTATTTCCATCCATTTCTGGTGTTTGTATAACAGATTGTGGAGTAGTTTAGAAGTGAAGTCGCTCAATGGATATCCGGAAGCAGGCCGAAGGCCTCTATTTCCATCCATTTCTGGTGTTTGGATAACAGATTGTGGAATAGACTGAAGGAATGAATAGTCTTGTAACAGACCCAGAGCAACCTTGATCCCACTTCCTTTGCCATGATTGTCTAGTAATGTTAGATGCGAGCACAAATGCGGAATTCAACTTCACTGCATCTGATACTACAATTCTGTTTGTTTCGATTTCTTTGGCAACCTGTTTGGCTAAGGAATCTGCATTCTTATTTCCTCTGATACTTGAATAACTTGGTATCCATAATAGATATACCTTGACCTTCACTTGTTCCAACTGAAAGACTAGTGCTTTGAATCATCTGTTGGATAAGCTACTGCATTCGAAATTCCCCTTGAGAATGGACTCAGTTGCACAATCGCAGCCACACAGAATGTACAAGACTTTGTCAGAGGCCCTGTAAATGGTACCCCTGTAGTATTCTACGACACTCTCTAGTCCCAGTATAATTCCTTCGACTTTGCAGAAGACAATGTCAACCTTCTTGCCAATCGCCCTAGTGAAAGTCGACTTGATGCCATCTCCTTGCAATGGACACATAACTGCTGCACATGCTCTGACGTCATTTGGTAATTGAGAAGCAAACTTTAGCAGACGTGAATGATACAAAGACTGTTCAAAATACTCGTTTTCTACATTTTTTTGTATATCACGTTTTTACCTTTTTATTTGTAGCATTGCTGACTGTGTTAATGGTTTTGTGATTTGTCTGCTTTTTTCACATGTGAATCTGTGTAAACACGCACTGAGCGTGGCCTAAGTGGCCTTGGTGGGGTGTCCAGTCCACTTTGTTGACAGGTGAAAGCAGAATGCTTACTGAAAAAGGTTCGGGACTAAACTAGGGGAATTTTTGCATTGCACATAAACGACTTACCAGTAAAATGTTGCCTTGATAGGGAAAGGGAGAAAAAGAAAGGGGAAAGGAAGAGTGAGTGGAGGAAGGACAGGGGTTGGTGCGACTTAGGGGTGGTTGCTTTCTGGCACTGAGGGGAAAATGTGAGGGACCCCTGATTTTAGCGTCTACACGCTACAGTAGTACTATACGTCCTCGTCATAATCGATCACCTACCGTGTTTGGCGCGATTGATTTTTCAGTCGCCTCTTATTTTCAAACGCCAAGCCCTGTGGTGAACAGTCGATTATTACTACAGGGTGGTCCAAAAAACAGCACAGTTTATGGCGTCATGATTTTGCAACCGTACATCACAGAGTCGTGCGGTTTTCAGCAGAATGTACTGAAAGAAATTCTTTACATGACTAAAGTCACTGTTTAAATGCAGCAATTAATTATTCTTTGTTTTTGCCGCTGGCAGGTGACTATTGAAAAACAGTATTACCTTCAATGTATCTTGGTCCATAAAAACATGCAACTATTATTTTATGAATGACTCCGTGAAACATTGGCCAATTTCAATAATTTTTGGCATGCGACATTAAGAAGAAACTTGATGCAAAGGTCTGTAGTTTTGGCCACCTCACCTTAACGTTGTTGCTACATTACCATGTGAAATGCAGAAGTCGCAGTTTGGCCATTGACAACAATGAATTCTTACCGGGTATCGTATGCGTTGGCTCAGAAATTATTAACTGAATAGTGACAAATGCAATTAGCAATTATTATCACTCAAAAAGTCACACGTGTCACATCACATCATCTTCATTTCAGCATGTGCTCAAAATGTCCTCCTGCAGCACAAATGCAAGCGGTAGACGTTGACACCATTTGCAAACAGCATGTTTAGTAACTGCATGACTCAAGCAGCCCACTTGCTGTTGATGTATCGTTTCAATTTGTCGACTTAGAATTTTAAAATAAAGACGAAGCAACATATTTTCAGTGATTTTGTGGTCTCAGTAATTTTCCGAGCTGACGCATGCACTGCCCAGTATGAATTCATTGTTGTCAATGGTCAGAATACGACTTCTGCAGTTCACAAGGTAGTGTAGCGACAACCTTAAGGCGAGGTAGCCAAAACTACAGACATTCACGACAAGTTTCTTTTTTATGTTGCATGCCAAAAATTATTAAAATCGGCCAATGTTTCACGGAGCTATTCATAACATAATAGTGGCACGTTTTTTATGAACCGCAGTTTTCATGGTAATAGTGTTTTTGCATCGTTCAATTGCCAGCGGCAGTAACAAAGAATATTTAACTGCTGTATTCAAGTACTGACTTTAGTCATGTAAAGAATTTTTTTGGAACATTTTGCTGAAAACCACATGACTTTATGACGTACAGTTGCAAAATTATGGTGTCATTAACTTTGTGCCGTTTTTTTGGACCACCCACCGCACCCTGTATATTATGAATTAAATGAGCCATTCATTGCTATACCCAGTTGTGTAACAGTCCGCACAATTAGCACAGTGGTGTTTGCTGCAGCTCGTGTAGTCGTGATGCCATTAAGCAACACATCGAGAAATACTTGGTAAACAGCATGCAGCAGCAGCAACATGTTTCTGAGATTGAGATTCGACAGTTCAGTGATGCATTTCTGGATCAACATGTTGACTCAGTCATGGTATATGACCTGTCTGCTGTCATACAGGTTTGTGTGAAATTTTTTTTTTTTTTGAATCACCATATAATCGTCAGATGAAAGGTGGGACAAGATGGATAATTATCTTGATAATCTATGTACTAATCTAAATACTATCAGCGTCTGACAGAATCAGGTCTTCTTGGTAAGCTTCCATTAAAGAATGTGGCTGAAAGTAGCATGTTTTTAGATGACTTATGAATATAGAAAGTGATGATTGTAATTGCTTCCGATGAGGAGGTTGCGTTCTGGGGTATGAATGAATGAATGAGTGAATGTGTCAATTTGTATAGCGCCCAATTAGAGATGACTTCAAGAGCACTCGCAGCCAAATAAATGAGTTTCAAGTTTTTTCGCAAATGTATCTCTGGAGATTGATGAAGTCCACTGGTCGACGGGGAGGCTGTTCCATGTGGCCGGGCCAGACACGGCCAAGTCCCTCCGATCGATCGTGGTCCTTGTGCGCGGCACGACGAGTGCCCTGCTGTTTGCCGACCGCAGCTGCCACCTGCCAACGATAGACAAGACCAGGGTGCACACATCTGCCAAGTATGACGGCGCCAGACCATGGAGGCCCTTGAAGGTGATCGTTGCTAGGTATGTACTGAAACCGAATGTCTATCTATCATCTGTTGCAGACGGTCGATGTGCATAAGCTGGAGATGTACATCTATCAGCTGCATGAAGTTAGTGAGGAGATGGAACAGCTGGACAGTGAGGATGAGGTGATAGCTGCTAGTCACTGGCTGCTGCCTTCAGCAGAGTTCCACGGTCTCTGGCAGTCTCTCATCTACGACAACAACATCAAGAACAGTGTAACTAGATAGTTGATGACTGTAGTCAGCTAAACAGCTATGATATCTGTTTAGAAAGTGTGAAGCAAGAACTACTGAATCACAATGTCTCTCAACACTTGAGTGACAGTGTAACTAATAACCAATGACGTTCTATTAATAGCCTGGACTGGCGGCCTATGAGCTAGCACCTGTCGCAGCACGCTCGCAGCCCAGGGAGTTATGCAGAATTATTCATTTGGGGGCCTCAGATTCAAGCTTGGGGGTAAAATTTTTAGGGGTAGGGGATGGGGTCTGGGAGCTGCGCCCCCAGCAGGGTCCAAGGGTAGAGCCCCTGGTCAGGGGATCAGGTAGGCAAAGCCCCCCGGAAGCTGAAACACTTGCATAGTTTGGAAGTTGAAATGCGTGAGATTGAGTCCAGTCCCCCTATCCCCTGCTCTCCTTTTTTTTTTCACTTTATTTTTCTTGTTTTTTTCTCCCATTTTTTCGCCTTTACTTCGTTTTTACTTTTGTTTTTTACACACGACAGCAGCGCATCGTAGCCATCGCAACTTTATCTGTCCATCCATCTGCCTGTCACACAGGTTAATCCGTCAAAAATGGTGGAAGCTAGGATCACAAAATCTTTACTGTCTGCTGCCTGAAAGACCTTAGTTTCAGGATCCGTGAAGATTTTTTGTTAACTCGAAAGGGGTCACCTCGAACTGAAGCACTAAATGAGAGGGGGTAGGGAAAATTTGCGATTTTTAGCCAATAAGTTGCTGTATCTCAGAAACGGTGCAAGATAGGGCAAAGGTTACTATTAATCACTAATAGGAAGTCGCATATGTGCTTTCAATTTACACCAAAAGCAATGACTGGATGATGTTGAACACCAGAACAGAAGTTTATTGTGTTTTTGTGCAATTTCAGGCTGCGACACACATTTTGAGAACGAATTACGCTAAAAGTACTAGAGGTAGACCAAGACAGCCTGCAGTATGAAATTTTTAGCACTAAACGTAGGTAGTTTCCATTAGTTTAAATGTTGTCCTTCTGCATTCAAGGAGTTCTCTGTACGGGAGCCACAAACTCTGGTACCTCTTAAAAATGCGCACTTTTGGCCACTGAAACGGTAGCTGATGCGTGAGACTGGTTACGCCCTCTAGCGACTGTCGATGCAACACTATAGATACTAGCCTTCATAATCATCAGCGTTTCGAATGTTGATTGCTAGAATCACTGAGCTTTTATTGGTTCGCAATGGGCCTTCATACGTCACTTCTGTCACATGTTCTCTTTACTTTACCCAGGCTTTTTTGTGTTTTGCCCCTTCCCATCTTTTGCCTCAAAATCTAGCTAGGAGCTTTGCGAAGCGCTTTATAAGCTCCCCCAGAGGGGTTCGAAGCATTGTTAGCTTTGAAATTGTGTTCAGTGCAAACAATTCTTTGTCTCTTTGAGGTAACGCAAAAAGATAAAAATGCGTGAGATAAAACTTAATCAGGCGGAAAAGCGTGAGTTGACTGACAGTGCATAAGACTCACGTGAGATACGTGAGACTTGACAGGGCTGCTTTTGGCTTTTGGACATTCAATGAATACCGCAAATTTGCTGTCTTTTCTAAGATTTGTAAGCTTAAAAAAATCAGATTTTGCGGTTGTTTTGCAAAAAACAGGTTAATAGGTGGCAGTTTGTTACAGTTTACTGTGAATTAATGAAAAGTAATAAAAGCATTATGCAGAAATAACATAGGTTTCACAAAGTATCTTTTTCATTGGCAGGGTGTCTAGATTTTAATAGGGGGTGAACACCCCTCTACAGGGGGCTGGATATTTCCCTGTCGCAGCCTAACCAGAAGATATTGTTGTCACATGACTTAGGCTGTCACGAGGATTTGCATATTCATTTCAGGCTGTCGTCTGCGCACTGTAGTCACATGACCACAGTTAACATCATTCAAGTAGCCATATGATAAACTGAAATAATATAAAACCTGTACGATGTTGAGCAAAAATATGTGTATAGGCCGAATATATGAGAATCAAAAATTTCTATGAACTGATACATATTCGTCTAGTCACATGATGACGGTATTGTGAGCGTTGCCCAGCAGTGCAGCTGCTGGTCTAGCAATGAATATTGCTAATAACTGTAAGTCATGGGTGTAGTTTGTAGTTTGTCGTCTATCAAGTAAGCCACTTTGTGACGTAGATCAGGTCTATTCTTACGCAAACTAAGTCATATCAGGCTGCAATTTTGGGTCAACATTTTTTTCTGCATTTGGTTGCATTAAGGTGGTATATTACAGATTTACAATGCCAGAATGTCCTTATTGGCCGTCTGTTCAGATTTCGGTTGCTTTCTGATTCTGGATGCTGGGTTTTTGAATATGCATGCAGCTCCAGACACTTTTGATTGACAGCTTCACATGGACAGTTGGTTGAGGGAAGGGTATAGATCTGTAACAGTGGACTGTTGTAAAAATCGCAAATCATTGCAAGAATTTCTTAACTTTGTGCGCATTGAGCAACCTTTAAATGTGATTTGTTCAAATATTGTAAAAATACGATGACTTACTGACATGCCAGGTAACCAAAAAAATAAAAAGGTCATTTTTGATAGGCACCTTAGGGAAGAAGGCCCAAAGAACAATTGTTAGATTCGTTGCATTGTGTATTGACCACGTGTAAGTCTGTACGACGTGATGTTGATGCTGTTGTTGATGTGTTGACAGTTGCTGCAGTACGCCAGGACAACACTGCTGTTCTCTGACCGATGTGTTAATGTCAACATTGTTAGCTGGAACAGACTTATTCTCCTCCATGGTGCGTTCAATTCACACACACATGCAGACATTTTCTTTCCGTCCGACCATCTGTTCTTCTGCCTGTCTGTTGGATCGCAATTGTTAGACATAAGCAACTCTTATTGTGAGACATTGTCTGTGTCTTTGCGTCTCTCTGCTGTCTCTCCACAGGTCAGATATTGTTAGCAGCTGATCCTAGCAGTCACAGGTGGCTTCGCTAGACCTGGCAGCCGAAGCCACAAAATGTTCGAGCCGAGCCGCATTTTTTCGAGCTGCCGCCACAAATTATCTGAGCTGAGTCGCTCGAGCCACAAAATTTTTCACATTGTATATTTAAACTGTCCGTAATATTCATCTATCCGTCTTCAAGTTGTAAGATTCGTCGCTCTGGAATCTGGATGCGTTGCAAGAGCATCTGCACCTGCATTCTACCCGTTAGGCCTATTTGTGAGCATTTTGCTGCTGTTGGGCGGACATTTTGGTGGAATCGCATTCGACTACCTGGCAACCGTAACAGTGTGAGCAAATGAGCAAGCGACACCATCGTCATCAGTGTGTCTGGGACTTGCAAGCAAGAAGCTACGACTGCTGGAAAAGCTGGAGTCTGATGACGGCGATGGAGATGGTTCCACGAACAGTAGCGGGGACGATGACACTAGTACATTTCGCATCATGCAAAAAGTGGCAGCTTACTTAGGCCCAACAGTGCTCATGGAAGACAAAAAGATGTCAGCTATGCTGTGCTGGGGACATCACGCCAACACATATCCGAATCTAAGCAGTATTGCGAAAGTTTATTTAACATTCAGCGCGTCTTCCGTACTGGTCGAGAGCATGTTCTCTGTTGCAGGCCTTGTCAAGAATTCGCGACGCTCAGCAATTTCGCCGCACCATCTGAATCGTGTATGCTTTGTGCATGACAACTTTGCAGAATTTTTTTCCGATTAAATAACAATAGTCATGCTAGTTGTCATGCACGAAAGCAGACACGGTGACGACTTACGATCTGACGATTTTACCAACCATGCCATCAGATGGTGTGGCATGATTGATGAGCGTTGCATAGGCCTGTAGGCCTATGAAACTTTGTGTTTAAGTTCAGTAACAGTATGAGATCACTGATTTAACAGTTAGGCTGGCTGATCTAATTAGTAGCATGGTTTTTGTCTTAGCGGTTAATATAGCCTAAAGCCTAACGTCAGAAATTTAACGATTTGCGATGATAACTAGGAAAGTCTGCTAGATAAAATACTGGTATTGCACTGCTGAGCTTGTGAATGTCATAAAATTATTTCATTTTTTTACAGTAGCATTCAGCGGTGAAGCTTGCCTGTTTGGAAATAGCAAAATTGCAAATCTGCTATCGGGTTAGACCTACACGTTATCCACACCACTTCTGTTTGGGAACGGGGTTACTGGCGTAGTTATCATGCTTCAAAGTACGAGCCGGCTAGCTAGCCGCAGAATTTACAAGCCGAGCCGCAAAAGTTTGAGCGAGCGACTGCTAGGTCTAGGGCCTAGGCTTCGCCTGCTGGCTTGTTATTCTGTCTCTATGCATTCATCTGTCTCTCAAATTCATTTTGTTTCATGATGCTTTCAGTTAGTACATTTCTCTTTCCGTCCATCTGTTTGTGTTTGTCCATTTCACTGGTTAGTTACTGTGCTTGAATCTTTGTATGTTTAGGTCCACTAATTACTGGCAAGACGTCTGATAGTCGTTGCAAGTGACCGTAGTCGCTATGAGTGTGTAGTGTGTATTTTAGTATGCATAGGTCCATCTGATAGTCATGCTGAGTGTATATGTGCAATGTGTAGGTCCGCCAGGTACTGGTAAGACGTCTCTGTGTAAAGCTCTTGCTCAGAAGCTGTCAATCGTGCTGCAGCATCGCTACAAGTACACGCAACTTGTTGAGATCAACAGTCATAGCCTCTTCTCAAAGTGGTTCTCCGAGGTGCCACACCGCGCATTTGTTTAGACTGTCTCCTTGTCTCGCGTGAACTGGATGTGTCTAAAAATTGAACCCCGGTCGGACTGATTAATTTCGTGGAAACCTGGACGTGAAGATGTTGCAGTAATTGGCAGCTGTTGGGGAAAGTTAGAGAATTGTCATTTTTAGCAAAAGAAAGGGAAATATCATGCAAAAAGTTGTGCTAAGGATAGCCATTTATTTTTAACATTACGTTTGGGGCAATATTAATAATTAGTAGCATTGTACTTAGGCTAGCAGCACTGAGCATTAGTGTATTTCAGATTGTGCATCTTTGTTGCATTGCATTTTGCTGTTATATCATTGTGTTGCTATTGTTTTTTTCTGTACTCTTGATGTGTATGACATTGGTAACCATAACCTGGAGAACACTGCTGCAAATTTTCATTGTAATTTTGTAGTGCTGAAGAGTGGTGGTTAGTAGCTTGGCAGAAACTGACCTCGTGTAGTGTTTCTTCTTTGTTATAACTACCACCATCCGTGTGTTCAAATGCTCAATTTCTACCAAGGTACAAATGATATCCAAAATTTCAGGCACAAATCATGACTGTCAATAATTGTATTGTAGCTGTGTATGTGTTCTGTGCTTTAGAGCGGTAAACTTGTGATGAGGATGTTTGCTAAGATTCAAGAATATCTCTCAAACCCTGAAGTGCTCGTTGTCATTCTCATTGATGAGGTGAACACAGTAGTGAACCTAATCAGTCAAATGGTAAACTAGCAGCTTAGCTGTCACTCAGTTTACATTACGGATAGTGGAATTATGCATGCGTAATCTTCTAATTGAATGCAAAGTTAAACATTGAAGTTTGTGCAACATCTCTTCGGGAATATGGATTATGCATGCAGTTTTTTTGGGGGGGGGATTTGTGCTCAATTCATGTAAACAATTTTTTACTATTACCTGTTAATTTGACATTAAGAGTGGAAACTGCTAACTAATTTTTTTAGTTGTCAAGATTATAATTCTGCGTTTGTGCAGAAGAGCTAACGTGAACACCAACAACCAGTTAATCGATCAGTTGGTTGAGTGATTAAATGAGTTCTTGATCAATTGAATGATTTTGTAAGGTTCTTAAAGTCATGCATCTTATTTCCACATTATGGTCAACAATAAGTAAGTAATGCAGAGGACAATTTAGGCAAAAAAGCCGAACTTTCTCACAGTTTGGAGTTACTACGTAACAAATGGTGCCATATTGGCGGTACCGCCAAATTCTATCGAAGAAAAATGTGAACTACGCATTTTAAATTTAGGATGTTCACAGTTGGTTTAATTACGTGAAATGTTGCCAGTTCTGTGCAAGATTATGGGTGTGTATAATTGTATAACTTCGCAGTCCTTAGCTTACGCTGTCTGTGTGCCGGCTGTAGGCGGAGAGTTTGTCAGCATTGTGATATGATATGTAAATTTAACGTTTACTTACTTATTTATTTATTTATCTACATGCATAACTGTGTATCTCGACAATTACTTTAGTTTACACTTAGTTTACTTACTTTATCTGCTGGTCATAGGTGGAGAGTCTGTCAGCCTCACGTCAGTCGGTGTCAGCCAATGAGCCTCTGGACTCAATCCGTGTCGTCAATGCTTTGCTTACTCAGCTTGACACCATCAAAAAGTCTGTACTCGTAGTATGATATGTGTTTGCATACAGAATGACTGTCCTTGCGTAGCTGCAGCATTTCTGTCTGTTTCTGGCCTTGTCTGGAAAACATGTAATTTGTATGTCAGAAATTTGACAGCTGAATTCGTCACCTGTTTGCGAGAAGTCAGCGAATTGACCAAGTTTTGGAGAATTGTCGGGAGAAACATTTTTTTGTGATTTATACTGTTTATCGTTTGTTTCGTGTTTGAAATGTATTTAACGTACTGCTTAATGTTTTAAATTCATGTTGCCACCAACTAGACCTGGCAGTTGCTCGCTGAACCTTTTGTGGCTCGGTTTGTAAATTTTGCAGTTCGCTAGTCGGCCCGAGCCACAAGATGCTAGTTTTTGACTTTGAAACATGACCTAGTATTATAGTAGTATATGCCAGTAACCCACAATTCGCCCCTATCACGTTCTCAAATATAAATGGTGTGTATGCTGTAATTATTGTCCTTTAGCAGGCATGCACATTTACTATTCTGGTATTTAAGCTTAACAGTTGAATCAACTCTAGGAAAGCAGAAATTTCATGACATTAACCAGTTCAACAGCGGTCTTTGACTTAAACCTACCAGTACTTTCATAGTAGAGTTTCCTAGTTATCATCGTTTTTATAGTATTATTGCTTAGCCTACTTTAAATTTAGTGCTGGCACCCAAACTGTGCTACTAGTTAGCTTTTATAATTGTTAGAGCAGTGATCTAGCTTTGTTATCGTAGCCCTTGTTATCATAGTATCATAGCCCTCTATCAGGCATCAAATGCACATTTGCACCACATTGTCTGATATGCTACGTTTGGGGATATTGTCAGATCGTGAATCGTGTACAGGCCTATGATGCCTATGTTTAATTCTTGCATGACAACTACAAATTCTTCATGTACAGGTGTGGATGTGCTTGCGATGCATTTAGAGTGAAACGTCTTACAACTTACAACTTCGATGAAAACACAAATAGAAGCCTATTGCGGAAGGTTGAAAGATGAATGGAAAAATTTAGCGGGTCGGCTCAAATATTTTGTAGCTTTGGTTGAAAAAATTATGGATCAGCTCGGCTCAGATATTTTGCAGCTCAGCTTTTGCAGCAAGGCTTCGGTTGTTAGGTCTACTGTCAACCATCCATCAATGACTAACGACTGACCTGTTTACTGGTAGTTGATCACGTCAAACATCATCGATGTGATTTGTTCATCGTTTAGTTAACTGGTGGATTGATTAATTGGGTCGATTGATTTAATAAGTGATTGACTGGCTGATGCTGTAGATATTCGAATGTGCTAATACTGACTACATCGAACATCACTGGAGTGATTGATGTGGCATTCCTCGACCGCGCTGATGTACGCCAGTACATTCCCTTGCCATCCGCTGGAGCTGTTTATCAGATACTTTACTCATGCATACAGGAACTCGTTCGGGTAACGCGTCACTGTATACACATCATAACATTGCTGTGACGGTCTTTTATGGTACTGAACGTGATGACAGGGTGACCAGTTGTCCAGAACATCTGGAAACATTAGAGAGCTTGACCTACCCCTAACTTTCAATTCAAGAAGTCAGAGAAATTGACCAGAATAGTTGCAATTGTCAGGGAAGTTTTTATCAGGGAAAACAGTTTCATTTGCTTTTGTTCGTTACCAAGTGAAGATATTTTGCTTGTTTTTTAACAACTACGAAGACAAAGCATACTGGCCGCAAAAGATAGGTTACGGGTAATGGATTGCACAATTGCACTCTACACAATAGAAGAACCAATGAGGGCGTATTTTAACTTTGCTTTTAATACATGTACTAATTTTAACCACGTATGGCACTGAATGGCCTATTTTGTGCTGATGTGTCGTTAAGAAACTACTCACTCACTCATGAGGGCGGGGGGCGAACGAGTGAGGAACAATGGGTTAGTCAACCAGGGGGATAACCGGCCAGGCACATAGGGCAAACGAGCCAGGGGGCGAAATGGCAAAGAGTGAAAAGCCACGATTTTTCACATGGACATGTTTCTTGTAGATGTACAGTCTGTGTGTCCTATGCGTACGTGCATGGAGGATTGGTCTCTGTGTGTGTAGACAAACATAGTAGTGGCTAATGATCTGCTGCTAGATCATCAGGCTCTGCAGTTGTGTTCACACGTCGATCAACACAGTCGAGTGCTGGCCTTGAGCCAGCGACTACAGAAGATTTCACAGTCTGTTACTTACTACCTAGCTCCGTCAGTCTGTCTCTGTCAGTTTACATTTTTGCAGATTTCGAGATTCGGAATTTGAAATTCTGAATCATTAGCAGAATTATGGTTGTTTAAAGTATTGGCAAACGCCAGGCCCATATCAAAAACTTTAAATCATTAAAGCGTCATCCCAGGCATTTTTTTCAGAAAACATCGGCGCTGACTAATCTTTTATCGGTAGATTTGTGACAGCTGTTAGCTGAATAAATGAAGTTACTGACCATAAAGCATGCATTTTGGGGTAGTTACCACTGTTAGTTTTGAAATGAAATTGAAGGCTGGTTGTTAGTTTTTGTTAAGTTGAAAAAAAGTCACAAAATTTCAATTTTCGAGCTGCGGTTATGAGAACAAGTTTTCATAACATTGTTTGCTAATATGCTAATCAAAAACTGGAATGAAAATCAACCATAGTTTACTTATAAAAAAATTAATATTGCAACAGAGATGATGGTAAGTAATAAATACATTAGAATATCAGCAAGTGATGCAGAACGGCAAAACAAGCATCTGGTAGTTTCGTATGCTTCTAGTAGTTACTATACTACATACACTGTGAGGCATAAAACACACCAAATCTTATCGATTGTAACTTGAAGATGGATGGTCAGATTTTAATAATTTTTAGTGTATTATTCCAGACACAATTGGCTGTCAAATGACCATTTATGTTCCCGCCTCATCGAACGTCTGTTTCTGCACTACCTGAGGAAAGCAGAAGAAGCAAAATATTGCATTTTTATTTAATGCAATATCATTATTTGATTCAAATAATGCACATTTGGAACATTTTGTCCAAATTTCTAGCACCTTGGTAGTTAGTTTATCCAATCGTACAGTTGTGCAACTGCTGACAGTAAATATTTGAAATGTTGATCATTTGTATAAGCAGAGGCAGGTAGATGCAGTCTCTATGCATTGTTAGCAGTGTTGATAATGTTCTGCTTCAGACTTCAACCAGTCACTTCTTGAGTTCATTGGTATTCCTAAACAGCGTCCCATAAACTTGCTGCTGCATAATGCTGCAAATACTGTCAAATGGACTGTGGTTACGTATCTGTAATCATTAAATTTACTGATGTTTTTCTTTCTTTTTTTCTCATGTTGCACTTGTTCTGTTTCCCCAGGTAATGCGGCAACAGACGTTAGGTGAGCTGGGAATATGAACAGCCATTTGATGGCCAGTTTGAAATGTTTGTACCAAAAACTAATAAAATTTCATTATCCTTCTCCAAGTTACTATCAGTAATGTCACGGATGGTGTTTGGCGTTTTTGGTTCATTTCAACACCGATTTCATGTGTTTTGATTTCACCAGGTAGTGCAGAAGTGTATGTTGTGTGAGTTGGAAACTTGAATAATCGTTTGATGACAAGTTGTATCAGGAATAGTTGTACCAGAAATTATTAATGTCCGATAATCCGCCTTCAAGTTACGATGGATAAATTTTGGTGTGTTTTTTATGCCTCACAGCATAGTTCAGTGATGTTGTGTCTCTGTTATGTAGGGAGGCAGTTGGACTGAGCGGACGATCACTGCGTAAACTGCCCTTTGTTGCACATGCTCTCCATGTCCAGGTCTGTCTGACTTTCTGCGGATTTTCTTGCATTGTGCATACAGCACTTCTCTGTCTGGAACAAGGAATTTGAGCTAATGCTCATGAGACGCGCGAAAGCCTATAGCAGTTCCTGTTCAGTAGTTTGGCTGAAAATTGGCGTGTTCACGCTAAGTTAATATTCAAATATCAAATTCTCTATCTGTATCGCATAACGACTTAGTTGCATGGCGCCACGTAGTGAATGATATAGACTTGTGTCACAGCCCGAAGTCGCCAAAAAAATCCATAAAAACCTCTATTTTTGCGTTCAAGGTCATCCAAGGTCATTGAATTCGGTGGCAATCGAGAGCCAGTGTACGACTTCCTATTAGTGATTAATAATAACCTAGGCCCTATCT
>Ga0056128_1003806_pt1 | contig 18703 bp, 10 predicted proteins | sample WorMetLIZISLAND2_FD_71113 | JGI IMG/M metagenome (GOLD analysis project Ga0056128, IMG submission 71113) | Marine gutless worms symbiont microbial communities from Max Planck institute for Marine Microbiology, Germany - Olavius geniculatus... ... | reverse complement strand
TGAAAACGGTTGCAGATAGGTACAGACATGCTGCGTATCATAACAAGCACTGGTGATGGGCTTTTTAGATTTGTCAACATCGATGATCTTGAATGACCTTGAACCCCCAAAATAGGTGGTTTTGGTGATTTTTTTCACAGTTTTTTGGCTGCAGTGCACATTTCAACAGTAAATTGCGATGAAATGATTATAGAGATAGACCAAGACAACCTTACCTTACCTTACCTCTGGGGTGAGCAGGCTCTTACACCTGCCCAGTGCTGAGGCCGTATCAGCTTGGCCTAATGTGCATCCCCGAATGTAACCACAAGGTTACAGGTAGCGGCTATAAAGCCGTAAACAGACGGCTGCAAAGCCGTAAATAGACAGCTGTGAAGCCATAGTCGGCTGTGGAGCTGAAACCAGCACAAAAGCACTGGTAACATGCAGCAATTTGCTCTCACGTTTTGGTCAGCACTTAGTAAGCTCCTTGCCTCCAGATTTTAGAAATCTTTCGGGTCATTGGTGCAAAGCCCCACCACCATGACAAGGTGGCTGACCACAGTGGGGAGACCAAGACAACTTGCACATGAAATTTTTAGCATTAAACGTAGACTTTAGCAGTTCAGGTCCCGAACCCCTAGGTTTAAGGAGGTCAGTGTAGGCGGGCGTCGAAAACGGCTACACCCCCTAGAAGTGGTTGTTTTACTGCTATTGGCTCATGTAGCGTGAAAATGGTTGCAGACAGGCAGAGCTGTGCTGCTTATCATAACAAGCAACAGTGACAAGCTTTTTATTGGTGTGAACATCGATGACCTTGAATCTCTAAAATAGGGGTTTTAGTTTTTTTTTTTGCAATCTGTGGCTGCGGCGTAGATTTCAAGAGTGAACTGCATTGAGATAGATCAAGACAACCTGCAAAGAGGAACTGCTAAGACTGTCGCACGTCTCATGAGCTTTGCTCAAATTACTTGTACTAATCTTGCATCCCTAGCAATGAGCAATTTAACAATGACATAAGTTCTGATGTCATTATGCATAGCTTGTATGAATTAAAGTAATGCTATTTATGTGTAGCTTTACTTACAGGTAAGCCCTACTTGTATCAATGTGAACAGCCACCACTGAAATATATGCAAACTCGTGTTTACTAGAACCCGTATACGGGTACTTGGACTCGTACTTGTGTCTAGGTGAACAGGGCCTAAAGGTGTGTTTAAGGTGACAAAAATGCAGTGAACTGAAATGAAATGGTACAGTTTTGCTGTTTTAGTTCATTTAGTTTAGTCCATTTTGTTCGATTTGTACGTGCCTTAACTGTTAGCTGTCAATACTCGCTTCATCTCAGCTTTTTTCTATATTCACTCGGTGTGATGTAGTCGAGTCCTAAAGTAAAGGCATAAAAATAGGCACTACAAAACCAACCAACCTCTATGAGCATACAAAATTGCTTTGCAGCTGTTCAGTAGAGTGCAGAAGAAAAGGATTGATGGAATAATAAATATTACAATATTACACAAGCGTAGTAATGTACCGAAGTTGGACTCTTGGAACTAGGACTTGAGACTTGTTGTCTGAAAACCCCAGTCAATACAATCAAGAGTTTTCAGATGACACGAGCTGTGAGAGAATGACCCTCCTTAGCTTTGCAGTTAAAAGCTTTAATGTCACGATATTATAGCAGCTTAGTGCTGGTGTGGCTCACATGTGTTGCAATGTATGGCTGCATTGTAGGATCTGCAAAGATTTACACCTGTTGTCACTCCGGTCAGTCACTTTTATTTATTGATACTGACAATTATCATAGTAATGTTGATTGAAATGTAATTTAATATTATGTACTCGATATCGAAAGTCGTAAGGCACTTTTCAGTTCCATGTTTGAGGGCCAACATCTGTCCCTGTGCAGTCTGAGGCTTTGCTTTAAGTTTTATGTTATATGTTAGTCACTCAGTTCGTGTATCGATTCAACATTATCTGTAAAGAGTGTTCATGCCTGTAAGACTAAGAATAAATCAAAACTGAAACTTGTGCGCAGTTTTCGGAAACTGCCCGTGAAACAAAGTCACGTCCAGGTATTAGTTTAGTTTTAGTTTTGCATTCAATCACCCCGTAATATCTGTTTTTGTGTGTCTATCTATAGCTGTGTTTTTGATGGCTCTGACGGTTTTAGTTACGCAGGCCCATAGATATCTATATTATAAATACGCTAATTTCGTGCCTAAGTCTACTATGGTCCAAGTGTGGTAGCTGTTAGCAAAGACGTAATTTCTGCTGACATCACGGCAGACAAAAACTTAGAAAGAGTTTTGTTTTGTTGTATTGAGGCTATATACTAGTGAATTTGTTTTTTGTGCTCTGGCATAGACTATCTGATTTGACAACTAATGCATTTGAGGTAGGCTATCAAAAGCACAGCTTATGTGTATGCTATCATAGATGGTATTAACTCATCACGTATCTCCGCATGTTTTTCTGTCTTTTCTATTGTCTGTTTTTACGCGCAACAGCAGCTGCTGCTGAAGCGTGTTTTAGCCATCGCAATAATATCTGTCTGTCTGTCTGTTCGTCTGTCACATGGGTAGATCAGTCAAAAACGGTGCAACCTAAGATCACCAAATCTTCACTGTCGGCTGCCTGGAAGACTGCAGTTTCAGGAACCGTAAAGCTTTTCCATAAATTCGAAGGAGGTCACCCCAAATGAAGGCGATAAATCAGAGGGGGTATTGAAAACTTGCAATTTTCAGTTGATACGGCGTTGGCTGAGCGAGACAGGTTGCTGCCTCTGGTGAGTACGAGTAAAACACTATAGATAATTTAGCCGCCGGTTGTCTGGCGCCCTCTGGCGACTGACGTAGATCTTGTTTTGCTGGGCTTTCAAACATGCACCGCAGTTGCACGTTCCCCATTGCGTTAGCAGGGCTTTTCTTGTTTTTATCTGTGTCTTTGTATTTGTTTCCGAATCACCCTTTGATTATCTGTCTGTCTGTCCATCTGTGTTTTTGTATGTTACCGTAGATGACAGTCACTCAGCTCATGTATCTATTTATATTCCATCTGTCTGTCTGTATGTATTTACATTGTGTCTAGTAAAAAAGTAAACCCTTAGACATTGTACTATAGAAATGTCCAATCCAAATGAATTGGAGTAAAATTTTGTATACTTAATTCCTAATAAATTGCTGAAGCGAACACCAAATTTTGTTACAAAATATTATTTTTTAGATTGTTGAATATCGATAACAAAATATCTCTGATACCAATATGGCGTTACATTGGCTAGTGCAGTAATGTGCTTGATCGGAAGTGACGTTTGTTGACGTAATGAACGTAAAGAATAACGTAAACAATAACAAAATGGTATTTTCTGCAAATGATCATGCTTTCATTAAACTGCTAAGACAAGAGAAAGGGTATGGTGCTAAAAGGTTTATCGCAGAATTTCCCAGCAAGCCGTGGACATTGTCAGGATTAAAGAAACTTTTGTGGAAGATCGACACCTCACGTTTTGGGGTGACCTTATGAAAAGTTTCTGTAGCTATTGTTTGTAATTTGAAATGGCACGTTGATTGCCAATACATGACACATTGCTGACATAGAATTTTGCTTGTATCAGATGTTGTTTGTTGGAATTACGCAAATGTACAGAGGGGCTTATGTAACGCCATATTGGTAATGGAGATATTTTGTTATCGATATTTAACAATAGCTTTGCTAGGAAGTAATATTTTCTGACGAAATTTGGTACTCGCTTCAGCAATTTATTGGGGATTATGTGTACAGAATTTTATTTAGGTTCGTTTGAATTGGGACATTTCTATTGTACGATGTCTGGTGGTTTAATTTCTTACTGGACACGGTGTATGTATGTGTGTTTGTATGTCTTTCTGTTTTTCTGTCTATCTGTATGTGTATGTGTATGTGTTGCGGCAGATGTTAGTAACTCAACTCATGTATCCGTTCAACCTCGTCTCTAACGTCATGGCAGTCAACAACTCTGGGTTAGTTACATACTTACATATACATATATTTACGTTAAATATGCAGAGTTTTTTTGTTTTCTTTACTTTATATGAAACTCAAATTTTTATGCCTTGCAGCCTGTTTGAAAAATAAATCTCAAAGCAAGCATGTGCCCTATGAAACAATTTATTCCGCATTCCTGGGATTGAATCTCTATGTGTGGCCAGTAATGGTTGAGACTTAGTGAACATTGTGCAAGTGTGCCTTCGAGACAGGGTAATTCTACAGCCGTAACTTTTCCGTGCACTGTTCATACTGTGCAATCATCATTTAGTTTGTAAAGCATGTTTTCAAAGAAAGTGGCACCCTTTAGGACCAAAGTTATGTCCACTTTTCTGTCTGGCTTACTAGCAAATGTGTTTTTTCAGCCCGGAATGTCTCAAAATCAACAATAACTTTACAGAAGGAGCTTACAGCTCCCTGCACCCTTGAGCTAGATCTAGAAAAAGACACCTAACGAAGAAATGGTGAAAGGAAGCAGTTAATGAAAGGGAAAGAGATAGGGATGGGGGAACTTGCTTCTGTGGTTGAATGGTGAATAGATTCCCCAACAGTATGTGCACGTAGTCTCCACATAATTTTTTAGGGCACTGGTACGTAACATATAACAGACTTTAATTGAAAAAAACAATAACAACAATGTATTGTGCAACCGGAAACAGAGAGAACAGAACAAGATTATCTACGCTTATGCTGTGCATTATGTCTAAAACAGAACGAATTTGGTTTGCTACTGGATGCAGGGTATCATGGTTCCTATGGTCAGGAGAAGTCAGGGAATTTAAAAGTACCCGGATGCAAAAGTTAACAAAAGATGCAGAAAAAATTTTGAACTGTTGTATGCAGATTGCGTACAACAGTTCGGGTTTTTTGTGCTTCCTTTGTTCACAGATTATTTGTACCCCCACTTTCAAATTTGTTCCACCATGCTTGTTTCTACTGATTTGCAATCGATTGAAAACAGACATTGGTATTTTGCATGAACAAATTAGTCAGGGAAAACGATTTATTTTGTTTTGGTTCAGATTTGTCAGGGAAAATGGATTCTGCAGAGTAATAGCAGTTGTGGCAGGCTTATCGCAGAAGTTTATTTATCCCAGATCATCGATCTAAGTTTGCAGTCACAGACATAGTTTACAACAGTGTACTACAGTACCCGATCATCAGTCAGACAATCAATGGCTTTTGTTATGTGTGTTTGTGTATGGTGTATCAGCTGTATCTGTGTGTGGTCTGTGTAGTTTGGCTGCCGGGTCCATGCCACACACAGAGATCTACAGCTCCTGGATGGTCTGCTGGTCTCGTCTCTTTGCTGAGGTACTATACAGCGCTGTCTGTCAGTTTACGTTGTGATCATCGGATAAACTGTTACTTACTGTATCTCAGATGATGCTAACTTGTTGTCAGCAAAAGCATTCAGTGTTAGTGGTCCTCTCTGGAACTTACTGTGGAAAAGTGTAGATTTGCCCAGCTTCTCGGCATTTTTGAATGTTGCTTAAAACCCGAACTGTTTGATATTGTTTACTGTAAATGTAAACACTTGGCTTATAGCCTCTGGCTGATTCGTTTGTGACATATGGTGCTACACAAATGTGTTTTGATTGCTTTTTTCATCAATTGTGTTGTTTGTGTTGTTAGTCTTAGCTCAGCTATGTGTGAAATTAAACAATGCTTCATTGTGTGGCCATTCGAATAGCCACAGCGTAGGTGTTTCTGTCTGTCCGTCCCTTAACAGGTTCATAACTCAAAAGCTGAAAGCCGTAAACAAACCAGAGTCTGTGTGAACGTTTGCCTCTCGGCAACTGGGAGTAACTGGTCTGTCATTTTTTTGAGAGGGTCAAAGGTTAGAGTAATAATAGTAATAATAATAATGATGAACTAATTTGTTTATCGCTAGTGTGTCGATGATTTCGGAGGTGCTGGATGGACAGTTACAGTGGTGCTATACAGTTAGAGCTAGGCTTAAATGTTTGTTAAATGTCATGCATCGTTGTAAGTGTTGATTTGAATTGTTGTTTTTTGTTTTATGTAGAAACAGCTGAAGCGAGGTTCAAGTATCTTCTGGCGTGTCTGCAGCATTGATTATAAAGCCGTTCCAGTTCTGGAACTACTGCACTGACATTTATTGACATATTGGTTTATCGATTTTCTGTATTCATTCATGTTGACTGCATGCAGTGACGGCACTGTCTGTCTGTCTGTCTGTCTGTCAGGTTGACCAGTTGTCTGGAAAACCTGGAAATGCCAGGGAGTTGTTAGGAAAACTGTTTGTTGTTAACTTTCTGTTTGGGACAATACTTGTGTTAATGCCGTATTAGTAGTGTAATATTCTTGTGGCATATTTTATACGTATATTGCTGTTTTGTTGTGTTTTGTAAATTGCATTCTTATATGATGCAAGTTGCTGCCACACTTAGACTGTAAATTTACCATTTAATGCTGAAAATTTCATGTGTATGCAGGTTGTCTTGTCTGTGATTTTGGCGCAGTTTACCGTTGAAATGTGCATTGCGGCTTAGAAAAATTCCATAGAACCTCTTTTTTTGCAGACGAGCCAGTAGGCAGTGAGCTGTTGGTATCAGTAGTCAATAATCTGTCCACTATTACTGACAGACAGTGGCGGACACGCTGCCTGAATTTAAGGGTCACTGTAGCTTGCAGGGTTTTTTTTTATTACTGAGGCAGAATGTTTAGAAATGGCTGCAGCAGATTTCTTACAGACAGTATGCTGTTGCTGTCGTCCAGCCAAACAGCGGGTGGTGGCAAGCTTGAAAAGTGCTGTGGGTCCGTGGATAGATTTTTAGTGATGTTTGCGAAATTCTGACTTTAGTAGCTGAAGCATTTATCGCATTTCTGTCACAGTTAAAGCATTTGTGTCTAGACAATTCTTTTCTAGGATCTCAGCGAACAGCAGGATAATCATTTCATACTTGTGATGCATCCACTAACTGTGCGAAATTTGGTGCAAAATTGGGCTTAGTATATCCAAAAATATTGATGCCCATAGCTTGCTTTGGCGTTGTATAGCTACGTTTATAGTAGCCATTTCTGCAGCCAACAATGTTTCAGCACAGTACCCTGATAGGCTGGTACATAGGCAGTTGATAGCACAACTGTAAAGCCGTTGTAGCCACGTGTCGTTCATATTGTGGTCACTTTGACCGTGACGTCTTAACAGCTGTACGTAACACTGTGAGTCAGCTACTCTGAAAGTTGTGATGTCTTGTGCGAACTTTGCATGTGATCTGCAGGATGCAGGGTTCCCACGCCTCCTCGAAAATCCTACAAAGTCCTGGAATTTTAATTTTTTGATTTTCCATGACCTGGAAAGTTTTGGAAGAGTCCTGCACATTTTTTGTGAGTAAAAGTGCTGCACCCCTGTACATGAGATTTTCAGCATCAAACGTAGGTTTTAGTACTCCCAAGTTCCGACCCTCTAGGTTCAAGGAGGCCTGCACACGCAAGCATCAAATAAAGGCACCCCTCTAAAAAAGTGATTATTTTGCCAATATTGGCGCGTCTAGCGTGAAAACAGTTGCAGATAGGCATAGGCATGCTGCTTATCGTAACAAGCACTGGTGATTAGCTTTTTAGCAGTATTAACACTGATGATCTTGAATGACTTTGAACCCCCAAAATAGGGGGTTTTGTGTTTTTTTTTTGCAATTTTCGGCTGCGGTGCACACTTAAGGGTGAATTGTGACAAAATGGCTGGGATAGCCCAAGAAAATCTGCGAGCAGGAACTGCTAAGCCTGTCACGTTTGCTAGAATTACTTGTCCAAATTCTCATTGTCAGTACAGTTGCAATGAAATGTCATCAAAGATCCCGCCACATCTCAAACGTGTCTTTACATTACCTTGTAAATATTACTGTTCAGATGGACTAATGTATTTCACAAGGTAGTGTAGCAACGCATTTCAGGTTGTAGTGGGATCTTTGTTGGTCATTTTTTTGCAGTTTTATCACTCTGAAATGTGTTGATGAAAGAATATTGATAGTGCTTTATGCAGTTATGACAAAAGGTTTTTATTTTCCATTTTAATACGTGGACCACCTTGTAGGTGTATGTGTAATTTCAGCATTATTAATGGGCAGCATGTAGCTGTACATTGTTGTTATAATGATAATTATTGTGATGTCATAATAATTCCACTACTATATTGCATGTCAGTGTGCATGTGGTGTAATTTTACGGCTGAACGTACAGTAGAAGAATTTTTTACAGAAGAAAAAACAGTTTTTAAAAATGTTTCACTTATCATATCTGAGCTGTGTGCCTGGGTCTTTATGGCTAATACGCCCCTGTTCATTGTTTAATGTTTTGTTTTGCTTTGCTGAGAATTAGCGACAAGTTTTATTCCAGTTTTTGCATGTGTTGCGTTGTGATGCCATTATTGCTATCTCGTTTATGTTAATCCTGCAGAGGCGTATTTACTGGGCTTTGCACCTGCTTTCCTTGAATGTAAAGCAAAATTAGCGAAAGGAGAAAAATTGCTCACAAGTGAAAGGGAGTAGACAGACGTAAAATATTTCTGCTGCTATACCTGGCTCCCCTTTTCACATTTGAAGGGTTGCGGGCAAACAATGGCATAGTCATATGGTGATTGAGAGTGGGGACACATGCCCCTTCCTACTTAAGAAGTTTACAGGGGCACAGCTCTCTGCCCAGACCCCTTTGGGGAGGGACACCCCATTTGCAAGTGCCCTCTCTTAATCCAGATCCTGGCTACACCACTGCAGGCAAATACCATATGCGACTCAAGTTAAATGGTCCTTGCAACTAAGCAGAATGCAGTGCATCACAGGCGTGAGAATCAAAGTATATGCAAAACAAACAACAAAGCTTTGTGATGTGTGAACCGTTTAATATGACATACGGTATTAGTTACATGAACCATGCAAGTTGAAATATGTGGTACTTGCACGAAACAAAGTCGGTACAAAACAGCACAGTGTGAGTTAAGCCCGGTATACACACTACCTGATCGGACCCGTTCGAATGTGGAGTGTGCACCGGGCTTGATATGATATTTGTACAATAGTTCATGATCAAGTAGATGCATAAAATGCACAACTTGAGAAGTCGGGAACTTTATTTTGCTCAGTGACTTATTGGCCCGCATACAGTAGTCTATTTAGAAAGTGCAGTGAATTTCACGTTCGTTGTTGTATTCATTGGCTTTTACGCAAAAACCATATAATTCATTCATTTGCCTGTATTTGCATCTTACTATTCACAAATAGAACTGGCTGAAGTCTATATTTCTGAAAGCATTATATTGAAACTGATGCATGTGTCCTTGAACGTTTTCTGGTAGATGCAATGTTAAGAAAGTTATTGTTCGAAAGACAGAAAGTAATTTTTCTCGGTTTGAGTAATTTAGAGTTACATGGTATTTTTCCTTAACCCTTTATTTCTAAACGTGCCTCTGTAATCGTGCTTCACAAGAATTGTTGGTTTTCGCTTATTGTGTGCTGGGCACACGCTTGCAACCAGGTTGTGCATAGTTTTTCTATCTGTTGAAAGTTTGGAACTTCCGGGATTGCTGTTTTAATGGAAGTTTTTACAAACTGATTAGCATTGTGCAGTGATGGTAGAGGTTTAGATGCTTAACTGTCTTGTTTGCTTTATTATTTGCCTGAGTTTGACTAATGGAACATTGTAGCATGCCCATCGTCATTAGTTGTATGAAGTAGTGTATTGGTTGAGAACGTGTGAATGTAGTTTATAGGCAGTGAACTTTGGTTGCATGCAGTGTCAGCATTACGAGTACTTTCATTAGATTCGACACGTGCTAGTGCTGTGTTTTGCTCTCCTACTAAAACAAGTAGGCTTAAGTTGATAAGGCAGTTTATTAATACAGCAATTTCGGCCTTATCCGTGTATTTGCAGCGAATCGTGACGGTCGAATAGGTCTTAACTAATAGGCACAACTAAAGTTTTTTTCCTCTGGCGGGGTCGATATTAATCGACATTGCTGTTTTTTAGTTGTTGCGTAGCACCGTCATTGCAACTAAATTTTATTTCTATCGACACGATTCGTATTGCGCAGACATTCTACTGAAACTTTGCCTGCCACCGGTAGGTATCAAGCCAGGTCAACTCAGTCTCCTACCCTCAGCGGGACGGGAAATGAATAGTAGCTTATAGGCTACGAAGCGAAGGCCTGGTGTGGCTGATTGAGGGGGGGGGGCGGTGGTTATGTTTGCTAGCTGCAAACCGCAGTTCCAGTTGTTCGCTAATGCGGGCATAGTGCGCTGCGGTATCATTAGTTTATGCCAATCAGCTGCGCTTTAGCAAGTACCCGTACCGTTGCCTTTATTTTTTTTCACGTAGGCCTACTGACACTCTCATGCCTATTATACACCGTGTTCCATAAAACAACCACTTTGAATATTTATTATACACTGTGTCTCAAGAAAACGTCATACTTGGTATTGTCTATATCTTTGTCAATTAACCGATTTTCAGAATTCCTTCACTGGCACATTCTCTATACAATTGGCAATAAAGCGAGTATTGACTATCCCGCCACACCTTAACTGCGTTGCTACACTACTTTGTGAAAGATAAATGTTAAGAAAAACTAACAATAACACATGAAAGGCGTGTTGGAAAATGAAAAACACTTTAGCCCAAGCTCGTAATGAATAATTTGTACGATCATACACTGTGCTAAACCAATCTTTTTGGATATCTGGCGAGTTCAACAATGTGTTTGTTTCTGGTCTCTGTGGTTTAGTAAGCCTACCATTTCAACTACAGTGGTTGGTGGTCACTTTCTCATCTGTACGTGCATGCTTCAGTCTGCCAGTCTCATGTCTTTGGTCGGTGCTTCCTGTTCTCAAAATATTTTTAGTAACGAAGTCCCTCATGCAGTTTATCTTTGAAAATTTTGACAGAATTTTCCAACAATTGTGTGTGTCTAAAATTAAACACTCTTTACTTTTGATATAAAAAATTAGTAGAAAATTGTTTCAGAAAATAATTGTTGCATATGTATTACTGTGATTTTGGTGATTTTTGACAGTTTGTGTTTCACAAGGTAGTGTAGCGACGCAGTTAAGGTGTGGTGGGATACTCAATAATCACTTTATTGCAAATTGTACTGAGAGTGTGCCGGTGAAGGAATTTGGAAAATCGGTTAATAATTGGCAAAGATATGGACAATACCAGGTGTGACGTTTTTTTGAGACACAGTGTAGTTTTGCTGATCTCTGACAGATTTTTAAAACTAATAGACTCGGAAGACAATTTTAACCAAAACTATTGTTAAAGTTCCCACCACACGTGAAACGTGACGTGTCGCGTCGGCACACTACTTTGTGAAGTATTAATTATCAAAAAATGCACCGTTCAAAGCTCAGCTGATGTGCTCCGTTAACGGTCGTTTATTGTCCGCTAAGGCGCTCAGGCGTAAAATGTCTCGCATAGGGATTGCAATCCCGAATTCCGGGATTTCGGGATTACAAAAATTAGTTAAAATTGTACTTTTTCACGTACTAAATGATACAAATAAAATTTTTTAGCCGTCTGATGAGTAAAATATTTTATGTGCACTAGAGTTTTACTCTTTGCTGTGCACTGTAATTTGTATTCTGACAGTTACTGTCACCCTCTACCGTTCGAATACGTTTTCGGTAAGACGTATACTACATCTTATGCCTGAAATAAGTCTATTGTAGATGTTAAAAATGACGACCAATCTATAAGCCTAATCCCGAAACGGGATCCCGGGATTACAAATTTTTCAATCCCGGATTCCAGGATTGAGAATTCAATCCCGGGATTGCAATCACTAGTCTCGCATCACTAGGAATTCGCATGCATTGTCATTACTGTTGCTATTAGCGGCGTCGTAGGTTAAAAAAAGTACGCGAGACAGAAAGTTGCTATTTTCCGACAGAGGAGGTCATGTGTACTCGCAATTTTAATTTAACGTCTACATTTTTTCCTAAATGGGGCATCTTCAGTCCCAAATTTTGCATTTTGGGACGAAAATTTTACGACAAAAAGATCTTCCGATCATTTTCCGACAGCAAAAAATTTAGGGTGGAAATTGTTCTCCCCACCGCCGTTTTGCCACAACGCCACTGTCCACAGTTGCTTAGTTTACGTTGTTTTATTTTTTTTAATTTTACCGCACGCACATGCTAAAGTCAGTCAGCCTCTGCTGTTCGTTGTCTGTTGACTGTTTGCGGTCACGCCATCACTATTGGACTGCGTAATTGCTTCATCTTCGTCGTTCGCCCAGCAGATCTTAACTTGCCTGCTGCCGCCGCTGCTGCTACTGTTGTTATTGTTGTTGGTAGTAGTACTAGTAGTAACGTAAAGGAAAACTGTAGTGACTTGGGGGTTAACAATAAACGATGCTACGAGACTTGCTGGAGATCGCAAAGCACGGAGGAGCACTGTTCTAAACCTGGGCTGACACCGGCGCGCAGAGACCTGGTCGTCGTCGCCGAAGCATTAAGTCAAACTAAGACAAGTACGTAGTACTAGTAGTATTAAAGCAGTGAGCAAGTAGGCCTGGAGTTTAACGTCCAACACAGGTCAATTTGGTTGACGGTCACTTCAAACGGTCACTTGCAATGCTAGGCGGCCACACTGACAGTATTAGAGCAGTGTGACTCGGACGTGCGCGTCGACGAAACGGCGGAATTGTTACTGTCGTCGTAGCGCTGTGTTGTAGTTGCAGACGTGATGTCGTAGTCGTTGTAGTAGTTGTTGGTGATGGTGGTGTGCCGTCGTAGTCGTAGTCTTTGTTGTAGTTGTTTCTGATGTCGTCGTAACGTTGTGCAGCACTTGTAGACTTGATGTCATAGTCGTTGTCGTCGTTGTTGCTGCTATTGTCGTACCACTGAGTTGCACGTGCGAACGTGGTGTAGTCGTTGTTGTCGTTTTTGTCGTAGTTGTCGTGGTTGTTGCTATCGTCGTAGCGCTGTGTTTCACGTGCAGACGTGATTTTGTCGTTGTAGTTGTTGTTGGTGATGGTTGTGTGTCGTCGTAGTTGTAGTCGTTGTTGTAGCTATTGCTGTCGTCGTAACGCTGTGTTTGCATTTGCAAACGTGATGCTGTAGTCGTTGTCGTTGTTTTATTGGCGTTGTTCTAATTGTTGCTGTCGTCGTAGTGCTGCGCAGCACGCGCGGACGCGTTGTAAGTCTGCTTGTAGCCGACGATCAGCATACCCAGTATGAAGTGAATAACTCGTCTGTACAGGCGATCAAGGTAAGCGGTGTACTTGTGACCTAGAACCTCGCGAACCGCCATCAGGAACGGCTGCTCTATCGCCTGCAATATATGCACAACAATACAATCGTGTCTCGTAATGACAGTAAAAGGCGGCGTATAGCTGTTTTTAGTAACGAAATCTCTCATACGGAGCGTTATCTGCCATATGGGAGCAGTGAGCACACAGCGTTACCTGCCACCCGACACAGGTGAATACGCCTCGCCTAACCCCAGCCAGACAGGCCGGTGTTCGATTTACTTACCCCGGTGGGATAAATGCTGAGTTGACCTTGGAGTAGGTTAGATACCTGGATGGTTTACCTGTCCATGGACAAACACCCATCCAAATAACCACCTGATAGCGACCGGACCAGGAGTTGAGTCACTTCAACAATCTGACCAGCGGCGTCGTAGGCGGGCAGGAAGATGCAATTCTGCGACAGACACTACAGATTTTCAACCGAATTCCGACTAATGTAGACAGCTGCAAATTTCCCACAGAGGAATTTGTATGGGTGCTCAAAATGTCAAATTATTTTGTCCCTACATTTTTAAAATAGGGGTTTTACAGCTTTAAACTTTGCATTTATTAGCGTAAAAATTTCCCGACAAGAAGAAGATTGTCCGACAATTTTCAGACTGCTTGAAATTTACAGGGGGGGCAATTGTCCCCTGCCACCGCCTCCCCTTCCCGGCCACGACGCCACTGACTGACAGCAGTGTGAATGATGGCTTATACCCACCCAGAAGGTATCTGGCGTCAGCTTGTCGACGAAGCGTGCGTGAGAGCGGCCCTGCTCCAGTATGAGTTGTATGACTTCGTTGTTCTCGTCGAGACTGGAGATGATCTCGTCAATGGCGCTCATGACGACCATGCCGTGCGTCTTCAACACACTGCTGCTGGCCAGTCGACCGCGAGGCATCCAGTCTGCCGCGTCGTCGTCGTCCAGATCGCGAAACTTCTCGAACGTCTCGCGCACCGACGGTGTGTTCTCGAACATTCTGCACCGCAACAGATCGCTAGCGGTTAACTGCAGGCCAACAGACGTAGGCCTACCGCTTTTTGTCTGCCGTCCTTGTGGCCGCGTTTTCTCTTAACTCAAAACAAAAAAAATCGAAGATAACAAAAAAAAGAACGGTGTAAACGTCCCCATGGGCTAAATTAAAGTAATGGCGTATCAATTTTTAATTCAAAATATCAAAGATCCCATCGCAGGTTCACGTCGCACGTCATCAACCTCGAGAATATGACGCTTATCTCGCAGTCTCGTTCACAGACACTTCCGTCATTGTCTGTTGCATAGTCTTCTCTTTTTTGGACCTCTACATTTCAGACAAACCTATAAGCTTTCCATTTTTTGGTTACTGACATTAATTTTGTGTCGCAGCTATCGGATAACCGATGCGCATATAGTCAAAATAGCGTATTGTTATGATATACGCAAAATACTTGCACGCGATTGGTCCATATCGAGTCACGTGACGTTGACAAATACGCAATGTTGCTCGTGCGGGCAACATTTAACCTCAAGATAACACTGAGCGGTCAACAATGAAGTCGTCAAATGATTTTAGCTTAAGTGATTTTTGTTTAAATTTTTTGTTTTGGTTTTGAGGTAAAACAAAACAAATAGTGACTGGCGTCATCGATCATCAATGAAATTTTGTTGCCCTCGGTTCGTAAATGTTGCCCTAGGACTTCGGCTTCAAGGCAACATTTTACGAACCTCTGGCAAAAATTTTTTTAATGATTATTTCGACACCAGTAACTATTTGTATACTGTGTACTTCCATACAATGTCTCAAAAACTGCCATTTTTATTTATTTATTTTTTGAATAATTCCGTGAGACATTGACCGATGACCGATTTTAATATTTTTTGGCACGGAACATTACGAAGAAACTTGACGTAAATATAAATAAATCTGGAATTAGTGCAATGTCAAAAAAGCATCGAACGATACGATACGACATACCCGTACACTGTAATTGCCTGATTTGCACTGAAAAACTGTCGACTTTCTACTTTTGAGCGTAGCAGCTAGACTCATGCTCTAGGCCTACTTTGTAGATGTTTACGCTGCGTGACCTTATAGCTTCGCAAATGAACGTCGGTCGTTCCACTCGATCATTTGCCAGAAACACTTATTAGCGTAACGAGACGATTAAATTACGCGTGACTTGCAGTTAATTGCATTAGCTGTTAGCTTGATTTGCTATGTGCAAATTAACAAACGGTCTACCTGACTATTACCAGCGTTAATAATATCCTCGCAAACTGATTATTAAATTTCCGCCACCGATTAAACTAAAAATCACTGATTCAATCAGCGAAGTTCTGCCATCTGACAACAGGTCTCCCATATGCTGTGTGACGTGGATAATAGTTTCAGTTCTTTTAGTTAATGTGCTAAATGAAACTGGCAGCTTGCACATCAATTCTTCGGTGAATTTTTCGTGTTCATGTGATTCGTATACATAGTGTCTCAAAAAATAAGCCACTTGCGACGCAGGTGCTTTATGCGTTACCCAGTATGAATTCATTGTTTTAACCGGTCAAACTACGACTTCTAAATTTCACAAGGTATGCAGCGACATTATTAAGCTGAGGTGGGCAAATATACAGGCATTTAAGTTAAGTTTCTTTGCAATGTAGTATGCCAAAAAATTATGAAAATCGGCCAATGTTTCACAGGGCTATTCAAGAGACAAAAGTCGCTTAGTTTTTTGAGACACGTGTAGTTATGACAGACGTCGGCAAACGCAGTGAAAAAAAAATAAACACGGCAGCACCACGGTAGCGGAAGCAGAATATGGCCTACTCGTCCATATGAACTCCCCATAACACGATCAGTTCGTTACGCGAAATCGTTTTAACCGTTTTGTTTGTACAGTTATTTACGTAAAATAACTGCATGCATGTACGTAGTTTTTCTTATTTTTACCCAGTGTTTTATTGTTAATCCAGCTATTTGCTGCAACACATAATAAAGATGTTTTAAGATATATTTTTAGCAACTTAACGTGTAAGCCTATGTATCTACATGTTGTACGTGTGTCACGTTCGGTAGGTAGCAAAGATCGGTCGAAATGTGTACCCAGCTAATAGCAAGCAGTGACGTGAGCTGAACAGACAGACCTAGACGCAGGTGCTTTGTGCCGCCTTGGATGTCCCAGCGAAGCAGAAATGCCAAAGTTACAAAAGCCTACAATCGTGCTAGAGAAATCATCGCGACTAATCCACTCGGATTCCATGCAGCTAATACAGTACTACACTGCGTCCGGAAAAAAAGTAACCCCTTAGACATCATAGAACAGAAATGTCAAATCTAAACAAATCTGAACCAAATTTCGGGCATTTAATCAGCAACAAATTGCTGAAGCATCCATCAAATTTTGTTGAAAAATATTATTTTTAGCGGAGTTATCAAAAATTGTTGAATATCGATAGCAAAATGTCTCTGTTACTAATATGGCGTTACATAAGTGAATCTTTCTTTTAGTGTACATTTGCGTAACTACAACAAACAACAACTGATTTTAGCAAAATTTTACACCAATAATGCGTCATTTATTGGCACTCAAAGTACCAAATTTCAGTTAAATCTGCCAACGCAAACGACAATCAAAGCAGCTTTTTTGTCAGGTCACTTTCAAAACACTTCAGTTTCAGGTCTTTGTGCCTGACGTCATCCGCAAACATCGGAAACTGAAGTGTTTTGGGGTGACTTTACAAAAAACGCTGTAACTGTCGTTTGCGTCGACGGATTTGATTGAAGTTTAGTATTGTAAAAGCCAATAAATGACACATAATTGGTGCAAAATTTTGCTAGAATCAGATGCTGTTTTTGAAGTTACGCAAATGTACATTAACAAAAAATTTACTTATTTAATGCCATATTGGTAACGAAGATATTTTGCTATCGATATTTAACAATTGATAACTTCCTTAAGAAACAATATTTTTCACGAAATTTGGTAATCTCTTCAGCGATCTATTGTGGATTACGTGTACGAAACTTTGTTCAGATTTGTTCAGATTTGACATTTTTATTGTACAATGTTTATGGGGTTACTTTTTCGGACAAAGTGTATATAGGTAAAAAAGAGTGAATTTCCGTGCAAAATATTCGAGGAACAAAAATCATTATGTCACAACGACCCCAAAATTTACCCAAATTGTCTTACAAAACGAGTTGCTGCCTTGGCTACCTTCGTGACTGCAAAAGTATAAGCTCGTTCGTATTACAGGCTACGGACAGGAAAAGGGGAAAACGTGATCGACATTAGCCCCTGACAATTAGTTGTCTTAAACTGCACGTAAACAGCAAATCATTCAATCAGGTTTATTTGCCAAGGAACAGCGACAGACGGACCGGTCGAAAGAAATGTACCGTAGTAGAACTAGAAAGTCGTATAGCGGTAAACGGCCCACGCACGTGGATTTTAATCAGTGTACCAGCTGGCTAATTGACCATGCGGCTGATACGCTCCAAGCGCGTACTGTGGAGTGTGGATTTCGGACGCGCCAGATACATGGACTCGGATCTGCAGAATAATACTAGCCTATAGGCCCAACCGTAACTTTGAGTTCTTTGCTTTTGCCCTTGCGATCTTTACGCATACGCATTGAGACAATTACTGCGCAGATTCTTGGATTGTAGAAAAAATGGAAAGGGGACACCGCGTTCCCATATCTCTTTCCCAAAGTACTATTTAAATGGTGACAGGCCCATTTTAAATTCCCCGCGCCAGGCCCAAAACAAAGTTTTAATAATATTATGCGCCTGCTGATCCAATGCAATTTATCCTGCTACAGAACACAGTGCCATTTCATTGGGCTACTTTTACATTTTATAGTTAGATCAAAATTGAGGTTAAGTCCCTAACAATAAGCATATGCATAATCTCGGAATTCATCTTCAAATTTTTTATTCGTAGGCCTAATGATTAAATGGGTTGCAATTTAAGCTTAGCTCGGCCTGATAATTAGTTAGGCCTAATCAGTTAAGTTATGGGTCGTCGAAGAGACCTTTTTCACATTATTGTTGTTCGGTTGTGAGCAGATGAAAAGTTGAAAACGTTGGAACACGAATTTGTCCGCCCATCTGTCAGTGACATTACTGAGTGTCTGCGGACCAGATTTTTTTCGGATCGGCAGTCAGGCTCTGATTCTCATGCGTCACTGCTTAGGCCTATTGATTAGCTGGGCGTAACCGCATGATGAAAGGAACGACGACGGGAATAATTGTCTCGGATACTGCCGTTGAAACACTGCATAAACAGCGTTGTAAAAACTCGTAATAAAAATATTTAATAGTATCGGTAGACGAAGGCTATGTGCATTCATTCCAGTTTTCAGGACTCTTGAGCACATACGATGTGGCTACTGTCATCAAGAAGCTGATTCAGCGACTGTAAAGCGAGATAATGGCCAGTTTTCCGTTGAAAAACGCACATTATTCC
>Ga0056128_1003805_pt1 | contig 18704 bp, 12 predicted proteins | sample WorMetLIZISLAND2_FD_71113 | JGI IMG/M metagenome (GOLD analysis project Ga0056128, IMG submission 71113) | Marine gutless worms symbiont microbial communities from Max Planck institute for Marine Microbiology, Germany - Olavius geniculatus... ... | reverse complement strand
TTATACTGAGAACTACAGACAGTCTTACAGTATCAGAACAGTGAAAGATTGGAACACTTTGCCTCAGTCCGTCGTGTCAGCCGGCTCTTTAGCACTATTTAAGAGCCGACTGTCCAGTCACGCTGCTCCATAGTCATCACCCCGTCGGTGTGATGCCCCAGTCGGTGTGATGCCCGACTAACTATCCAGATCCAGATCCAGAGATTGCTCCCTTTCACCAGTAAAGGTGGAGTACCAGACAGTCGATCAGACAGCGTTGTGGTCCGCACTTTTGTAGTCCGCACTGGCGGTTCGCAAGTTTTTACTCCGCAGATTACCCATATAATACGTCGGTCCGCATTCTACCAGAGTCCACTTTAGAGATCCATCGAATCCACTATCCCGATCTCGGCGGGCTGCTAACATATAGAATCGATGGCAAAACTATAATCATACTTTATAAGTTTGGGTGTTCTTTTAACATCTCCCGGAAAGCCTCAGTTCATTAATAACCTGGTTACTACAAAAAAGCAATTACGCACAAAATCCATCACGCACTACATAGATATAACTGTATAAACATAGAGCTGAAGCCTGAAGAGACTGCAATTTAGTGCTGTGCGAATCGAGTTTTGTAATTTGTACTGCTCCAATACTCGCAAAGTTCTTGGTTAGACTAACTATCGAACAGCTCAAACGAGCGGACAAACGTCGGACATAATCGGTTTCTTTCTTAATGCTAAAAACAATCCAGTTATTTTCAAGCATTGTTAAATACTACAACCTTTATGACTGCTATGATTTGTCTGCCACTAAGAGTGGATGTGTTGCATTCATCGTTAGACTGCGAGAAAAGTGAAGCAAAACACGACCTCATTTCACATCTGTTATCGCACTATCACACAAAATCATAGTTTAAGTGTTAGCTACTATATGCAATAGGCCTATTGTTTTTACGCGCGACAGCAGAATGCTTCGCGCGTCTTAGCCATCCTCTATATAGGCGTCTGTCCGTCTCTCACACTCGTGAGCTTTATCAAAACAATGCAAGCTGGGTCGCGAAATCTTCACCAAGGTCTGTTATCGTTTTTCGTGACAAAATTTCGTGCTCCTGTGTGTCCTCGAACGAGGGCGTCAAAGAAAGGTGTACCATGCACCTAAACAGACGTTATTTTGCCGTTATTGGCTCGTATAGTGTGAAAACGGTTGGAGATAGGAACAGACATGTTGCTATCATAACAAGCACCGGTTGACAGGCTTTTTAGATTTATCAACATCGATGACCTTAAACGACCTTGAACTCCCCTCCCCTCCCCAAAAAAGGTTTTGGTGATTTTTTCGCAATTTTTGGCTGCAGCGCACATTTCAACAGTAAATTGCGACGAAATGGCTGTAGATAGACCAAGACAACCTGCATATGAAATTTTCAGCATTAAACGTAGATTTCAGCAGTTCAAGTACCGACCCTCTAGGTAGAAGGAGGCCGGTGTAGGTGGATCTATCACACAAATAGGCTACAAAATACTCATTGCACAGAGCACATTCATTGCAAGTAACTAGAGGCCAGAAACAATCTTTTCCTCATACTGTCCTTGCTCTTGGACAATCCTTGAGGACCTCATCTAGGATCTTGACACAAGCATTAAAAAGTTACTGATTTGATGGCATCCACTGCTAGTGGAGAAGATGTCCATGTGTGCAAGTTAATGGCAGATATTCTGAATCTAAATAGCTTTGATACAATGAAGCCATTTTGAATTCTTCTTGCAAAACTAAATTACACCAATGCAAACTGCAGACTGCAGATATGATACACTACACAAATTTCAGATAACGATCCAAACAGAAGAATATCCAAAACCAGCACCATGTCAGTTGTGAACAAACATCATTCATTCAACAAATTAGTATGCTGCTACAATTAACTAGCAGCATAGCAAACATGGCAATTTCAACAAAAACTAATTGACAGCAGCATTGCGGGTTAAAATAGTAGGTGGGCCAAAAAGTTGCAACTGAGTGACAAACACGCGAAATTTCCAACAAAGATAAGTATGGGTGCTCACAAAAAATGATATTTTTGCATCTTAATTCCAATCTTAGACTTGTGGATGAAAACTTTCGAACAAGAAGATTTTTTCGACAATTTTCCTGCAGCCCAAAAATTAGGGAGATTGTCCCCTGCTGCCATAAGTGCCACAACGCCATTGATGATTCCCGGTCGTTTCATCATAGGTCGATTCAACACGGTCGGTTCATCCTGCGGACGGTTCATCACAGGTCGATTCATCACAAAGCGTGAAAAACAGTCGGTTGTTGAGGCTCTAACCAGTTTCGTCTATCGCAGTCATCCTATGCAACCATCCATCCATGTGAACTTTTTTTGACGGAATTATGAAAGACACTGCAATGGAAACTGCTTTCCTTCAAGCAACTGACTGCCGAAAGTCAACGAGCGCTGAATAAAAAGTACAGTCAACTCAAAGAGCATGTGAAATGTGCAATTGACAACCATGGACGAGCAAGCAAAGTTTCGAAGCTGGAGGGGGACAAGGATTAGCCTATAATACAAAATCTGCCTAAAGGCAGATTTAAGAGGGGTAAGGAAAGAGTAAGGTCTGGAAGCCGACGACCAATGCCATTCACAAATGAACAAGCTCTGAAAATGCATGTTGCTGGGCATAAATTTCATCAATTTTTATTAAACAAATTCATAATGCACTGCATCGGCAAGGCAAAGCAAAGTGCAGCTTTTGGTGACATTACTTCGTGACCGTACTGTCTTTATCGCATATAGACATCAACCTCTATGATATTGACAGTTCGTGCATTCTGGATGCATTTTTACTGCTTTTTGTCATAGGGAAAAACGAAAATTTAGCACCGAGGAGTTCGCAAAAATACGCCATTTCGACATAAAAATATAAAAAAAATTGGAGAGGAAGCAGTGCCTTCTCCCCAGTCCCCACATCCCTTTCCTGCGCGGAAGGGGTAACCACTCCCTACACCCTCCGTGCATTCGGCGCCTCAACTCAGCTGCTCGACCTCCTCCCCCCTTTAAAAATGCGACTCTTAGATCCACCTATGGAAGTCGGACGTCACTGTCATTGTCAGCACTGCTGTCCAGGTACTTCTGTACTTTCTGCAATCTCGTGACTGCTGTGCGAACAGCTCGTTTTAGTCCTTTGCGATGTTTCTTCTCAGCAGACTTTGGTGTCGGTGGTGGAGTTAGATCTCTCAGCTCCAATGGCGAATCTTCTGAGACAGAAAGCTGCTGCGTTAAATCTGTTTGCAACTCAGTGGCTGTTCTTTTCCAAGGTGAAGACAGTGACTCTACAGAGCTCTTTGCGTCGTCAATCTTTCGTTTCTTGGCTGGGCTCATAGTGGAAAAAGAAGACGAACGAGCAAATGACATGAGTGGCATTGACTTGAAGACTTCCTCGACTCTGCGTGAATACACCTGAAATGCTTCACTGTCATTAGTGCTAGTGGCTGCATCCTCCGCATGGTCAACAGACTTCAACCGAGCCGCCAAATCACGAACTGTCGGCCGGTGAGTTCATTGACGTTGAGTCTCCATTCACATCAAGACACTTCCAAAAATTAATATACCCTTGTGTTGGAGAAAATGTAAGTAGAAAACGTAAGCTAAAAACAACTAAATTTGTAACAACAAAACTACAACTTCAAGATGTAAATTGTGAACAATCACTACATAGGCACTAAGAACTCAGTGGGTGATACCATTATTTGATACCACAGCCCAGAAAAGTATTGCCCAGTACCCAATACAACCAGTACTAGCGAATATTGGGCAATACCCAATACACCAATGCTAGTATCGTTCTAACCCTATCCTTAATGCATACTCATACAGAACTTGTATCAGCGTGAATAAATGCTGTTGGAATACAGTACATGCAATCTCGCATTTACTAAAATCCACACATAAATACTTGGAAGCCATACTCGTGTCAGTGTGAATGGACAATGAATGACATGACCTAGTCATCGGACGATAAGGTCTGAAACAGATGAGACATGGACTCCTCGTTGTGAACGCGTCGAATGGCTTCGGACAACATCAAGCTAATGTCGACTGTCTGAATCTTACGACATTGCATCTTCTGCACCTCATGAGGCACGGTGTTGGTAACAATCACCTGACAACCAAACAGTCGATCAAACTCATTGCACAACTAACTGACAACACGCAAGCACAGAAACAATCTAAGTAAAAAGTGAAGGTGAAGACCCAGAGCTGTCATAATATGCACTCATTTGCCTAACTACACAAGGCACTCCAAAAAACAATCCCCTAGAAAAATGCTATATCAGTGCAACTATAGCAAATTTGTCTGCCAAATTTACACTGTGTATAAAGAAACAAGTAATTTGAGCAAAGCTCACGTGACGCATGACAGCAGCAGTCCTGCCACCTCAGCAATCAGTGTACAGCAATTTTTGGAGTACTTAAATTTGAGGCTTCCATGTAAAAGAGTCCTTGAATTTAAGAGATCGAAACTTAGATTCTTAAAAATGTATGTTCTATGCTAAAAATGTCATATGCAGGTTGGGTCCATGTCCAGCCATGTCAGTGCAATTCACTCATAAAATGTGTGATGGAGCAGGAAATCGCCAAAAAATTCACTAAAACCCCTATTTTGGGGGTTCAAGGTCATTCAAGGTGATGTTGACACCAATAAAAAACTAGTCACTATTGCTTGTTATGATGAGCAGCATGTCTGTGGCTATCTGCAACCATTTTCACAGCCAATAACGGCAAAATAACGTCTGTTTAGGGGGTTGAGGGAAACACCCACATGCAGCAGCACAAAATTTTGTCATGAAAAACTAGAGAGCTTGAGGCAGCCCATGGTGAAGATTTCGTGATCCTAGCTTGCACCATTTTGACACAATACAGCAGTGTGACAAACAGACAGACAAACGGACAGACGCCCAGGCTAAGATGCGCAAAGCATTCTGCTATTGCGTGTAATAATCAAGCCACTATGGTAACTTCTTTACAATATGTGCTAATCCAAAAATGATCACAAATCAAACTTCAAAATGCATTTCTTCAAGTGAACAAGTAAATAAACTGCCATTCTAACATAAAAATAACAGTTACTGTTTGACACATCTTACATACATATTTACATTTAAATTACTTTCAATGTATGGGTTAACATTACCGCATCAATGTAGGAATCTTCAATGAGTCGTGGTGCATCAGCAGACAGCAGGCCATGCGTGGCTACAATGTATATCTTATACGCTCCACGATCATGCAGGATCTGAGCCACGTTCACAAATGCCTCAACGTCATCTATCATGTCATCCTGATACAAATAAAACAAAATAAAAATCCTTTTAGTTTGCATGAAAACCCAGCTGGATAACTGGATTCATGCTGGGACATGGAAATTCTGGTGGCTGACGCTCTGGAGCTGGCAGAAGACAAATCGTAATGGTGGAATGTTAACAAGCCTCGTGAGAAATGAAACTCAATGAAAATCTCAATCTCAAGAATTATATTTCTCATCTGTCAAGAATTCTGAGAATATTACCACACAGTAAATATGTTTTACCATTAACAAGTAAGAATGTGAATTTTCAACAACTAAGGGTGCATTGCACCAATGTCATTCAACTTTAAACTCGGGTCAAATTTGAATCTGATCTTAGTTCAGCCGTAATTTGCATTGCACCAAAGCGGTTCAAGCGTTGATCACCATTCAATTCTGAACTGCCGTCTGACCACCGATCAAATTTTTCATCTCGGTTCAAGTGATGAATGCCAGGATACTACTGCTGTAAAAAAAATTGTCCGATTCGAATCTTATCCTGTCCAAAAAAAAACTTCTCCGGATCAAATTATAAGACCTCTAATGCAATTATACTGATGATCTCGATATGTTAGATTTCTACTGTATTCGTTTTATGTTATCTTTTTGTTTAACAAATTAACAAAATAGATGAATAAATCGCATTTTTGGTGGCAATGTTTCATTGCTAAAGTAAACATACGATCGAACCCTAACAACAGCAACAAAAACTCATTCATATCAATTTATAAGGTGTCTAATTCAATTATACTTGTGATCTATTGCGCTATATCCGTTTTCTGTGGTCTTTTTGCTGGATAAATTAATTAACGGATAAATAAACAGCATTTTAGCGTGCTGATGCGCCGTTGTTATGCCATAGCTACGGTAAACATAATCCTGATAACGAACGTAAAATAATAAATATATAACTATTGGAACACAAAATGAGTATTTTCACAACTTTATTATCTAACTGTTGATACGAAAATTGTGTAATAACTTCAGGGAAGCTTAAAATTCTAACAAATATACGGCCAATTGGCACCTGACTGTTTCGTAAGCATTGCGCGTGACTGTGACGTCACTGTTGTTGGCCCATAGGATGAGCATGGTTGACCAATCAGAGTCATCCATGGTATAACCACGGCCGTTCAACTGAACGAGATCAGCTGATCAGAGATCAACTTGGTGCAACGTAATACTGCGTGAACTTGGTTCAACTTTTGTTCTAGATTCAACTTAACTGAGATCATGAACAACGTTTGTGCAACGTGCCCTAAGTAATTTGGGAGAATGCTGATCAATGTGAACACCTGGTGAATCATAAATCATTGTTTTTCGTAAAATGGAAACAACTGCATGTTTTGGCTGGGGCTCAACCTCAAAATCGCTCCTTCCCATGGGGTCAATACATCAAACACACTGTAGATCAAAGATCAATATCTAACGCAATGTGTCATTAAAGTCCATAAATGTACCTGTACACACAATAGGAAAAATGTTTTTAAAAAGTCAGAACATACCACAACGATGGCAATATGTCCAGCAACATCACCAACAACGTTGATTGGAGGCTTCTCTTTTGGATGAACAACTGCAATGCAGTCACACCAGATAATAATCATTTCAGGGACAATAACCCAACACAAGCACATTTCCATACGCACAATTTGGTACACAATATCAAGAGCACTACACACAAATGCACACATTTTTGTACATACGTCTGGACCATTTTTCCCATATCCACTCTAGGTTAGACAAGAGTATAAAAGAAACTTTTGGAAACTGTTGTGGCAAAAGTCAACAGGCCAGAATGTCACCAGATGCTCTTACTGTGACCAGCCAAAAGCACCAAAGCAGCATAAGTCTTTAAATGTCTGCAGAAATGAAACACTGACTGGGAAGTAGCTTTAGACTGAATGATTTTTCCACTTCGCTGGGTAAAGGTAGACTTCGTCCATCATCACACTGCTCTGCCTCATCTTTCTCATCTTTCCCCTCTCCATGAATCACGGCGATGTTTAGTCGAAGTCGCTCAGCATAGGACGTCGCTCGCTTCACAGCTCCCGGATGCCTCGCTACGATCACCGCATTCCTGTAGTCAGGGACCTACACACAGCAAGCATCATTAGTTTTCATTACGTAGGAAACAATTCTGTATCTAAAATCAGACATATCAACAACAGATTTCATTCACTAACAGTCTACTGGCGCAACTAATAACTCAGCAAACATCAGAAGTTCAATAAAAACTACTAAAAACTAGTGGTAGCAGAAATAATAATCATAAATCAGTATGCAGTTTCACATTAAGAATGCTCAAATCATCTAACTGACCACTCATTGCACTGTGCTATGCAACATCTTCTCACTATTTACTGCCTAGCAGATATCCATGCATGCCTTGTCTGCTCAATATACATCGTTCATTTTCTTTACAATTCAGCTTTCATTCCATTTGTGATGTCAGAGAGTGTGTAACCAAATAAAACAACGTTATCTGTCTGACCTAGCAACAAGGACCAACAACTGGCACACATACACTGTGTCCCAAAATTAGCCACACCCGTTACTTCGAACACATCTAATTCAGTTTGAAAATCATGGATTTCAACGAAATATCGTGCACTGCACTATCTTAGCATTACTTACTGTCACACCTATTATGGCATCCGCAACTTATCATGTGTGCTCAGTGTAACATCATTATGATGTAAGAGTCTGTTTATGTTTAATACGTTGTTACTGACCGCACGAACAAGCAGTAGCGTACCTGACTAAGCCTAAGAGCTTGCGTCAAGACCGAAGGTCGCCACTTTGAACGCATCGCCACTTTGAACGCAAATTTTGAAAACTAGTTCAGAATGATTGTCTCCATGAATGTTTCATATTTTGTAAAAATCTGTCAGGTATTAACGATCTTACACTAACTTATCTGTAGGGGTGTCGCTAATTCTGGGACACGATGTATATAGCTCAGCATGGATCAACCAGTTAAAACAGATGCACATATGAAACTGAGCAGTAAGTAACAGTTCATTGGACCAACCGACTGAGTGATAAAGTCAATGAGGAAATTTGATGCTCGAAGATTGTCAATCGGACAGTTGAAAAATCCCTGAACTTCCTTTTGGTGTAAGTCCATTGTCAGAATATGACTGAAGCCTGCATTGTTAGAACAGAAACTTTTACAAATAAACCAATGAAAATGCTTATATAACCGGTAAGCAGAACACACTACTTTTTGCCAAATCTACTAGAGTAGTAAAAAACTGAAAAAAATATCTCGAACTAATGCTGAATACAAATACAACTGCCCACCCGAGCACCTTTTAATCTTAAAATTGGTATACTAGTTACTTTTGTTCTGGACAACATTCACACTAATCTTGTTTTTTTTCTAAGCCCTTTTGTTCCCAAATTAAAATTCTGTAAAAAACAGAGAGGCAGACAGATGGGCAAGACATGCAATGAGGCCTATTAGAACATACACCATGGTTCATAAAAAATGTACCACTTTTATTTTTTGAATAGCTTTCTAAAACATTGGCCAATTTTAATAATTTTTGGCTTGTAACATCAAGAAAGAACTTGACGCAAGTGACTGTAGTTTTGACCACCTCAGATTAATACTGTCGCTACACTACCTTATGAAATGCAAAAGTCGTATAGTTTGGCCATTTACAACAATGAATTTATACTGGCTAGCACGGCCTTCGGCTCAAAAATGATTAACTAAAAAGCAACAAACACAATTGACAATTATTGTATCTCAAAAAGTCACACGTCACATCACATCCTCTTTATTACAGCATGTGCTCAAAATGTCCTCTTCCAGAACAAATACTGCAAATGGCAAACATTGACACCAATCACAAACAACACACTCAAGAACCTGCATTTCGCAAAGTAGTGTGGTGACAGTATTAATGTGAGGTGGCCAAAACTACAGTCGTTTGTGTCGAGTTTTTTCCTAATGTTGCACACCAAAAATTATTAAAATCAGCCCATGCTGCATGGAGTTATTCAAAAAAAAAAAAGTGACACATTTTTTATGGACCACGGTGTACTAAAATAATACTGTTACCAGTCAGTGCTATTAAACTGACTAATTTCAATATGAGTAATTATTCAAATACTACATGACTATTGCATATGCTGCATTATCAATACAAGTCTTACAACAGGAAACAACAAAACAACAGCAAAAAGTTACCAACACAACAATAGGCCAAATGTGAAAGATCAAGACTATCAATATAGTCAATATAGATATTGTCCCCTGATTTAAAAATCTTAGTCATTTGCCTGTCATGCTGTAAATGGCAGATGTAACAGACTTTAAAAATAAACAAATATCTAACTTTAAGTGTCTCATGGCCTTCACAATCGGGTCATATGGCATGAACACCATACCATCATGTAGCACTCACTGACTTCTACTTACACACAAAATTTCATTTAAATTAGAAAACTTTGTCCCCGAGTGTACGTCATTTGAAAGGACAGACAAAGACCAGCTTTATCAGTCAGTTCGGTTGAAAAATGAAAAGTCGACCTAAAGATATCAACACACATTTTATAACTCAGATATATTTAACAGCAGCATTAAACTTGCTACACCTCTTCTTTCATCCTTACCAGATAAGCTCATCATCTGAGCGACCAGCTTGGATGCTATACATCCTCGCCTGCGCATCTTGCTCTGTTTGCTGTACGGCAAGTACGGAACAACGCCGATGATTCTACGCGCCGAAGATGTCTTGAATGCATACGCCATTATCAGCATCTCCATCACGTCATTGTTCACGTCCCTGCAAACAACAGTAAACCAACAAAAAGTTGACTAAACAAATGACCAAAAAATGATTTTCTGAAAACTGATGGTCTCTGCACAGCAGCCTATTCTCTTATGGCTGATTCCATTAACATCGAGTGCCTTTAAGAAACTCAAAGTATGCCAAACATCCTAGTAACAAAGTCTATTGCCACCATTTCTTCCATAGCAGTAGCCATAACCAACAGGAGCAAGTAAAGTATTCATTATACCAACATACAGATGGTTGGCCAGTCTGAAGGCCATGAGCAGCTTGGTTAAACACGACGATGGTATACCTGCATATTGTAGTTACCTCAATACTAACCCGGCTTAATGATGCTTCTGCTGAGATGCCACAAAGCCAAACCACAATTATCAATAAGGCCTAAGCTGACAATAAGATACAACAAGCTATTCATCCAGTAACAAATTTATACATATCTGACAGTTAACACAGTTCTTACTACTTACTTAGTGCCAGTTTGAATAATGTAGACGTCTTGGCCACGCACTGATTCTCCAATCTCGACTGCAGTCTCTGTCAAAATAAAGCAACAAAATCAACAGAAATATGAACAGATACAAGTACTGTACTAATCACTACAGCAAAACTTAATTTTATCTTTGATCATTACATCACAACTAGCAAAGTAACCCACCCTATGGGGAAGTTACTTTGCTAGTGAAATGAACGCATGCAAGAGTTTGGGAAGGGTTATACTTAGTACATAGTATGCGGTCGTAATAACGTGCAGAGGGCGCCACTGATCCAATTGCCAGCGTGAGCCAGCACACGTCGCATGAAATTCATGGCAAGCCTTAGGCTGGGACGTTTAAGTGGCCGTCATTCACCAGATGTCGCCATGAAGCTGACCACTATACTGACGAACTTGACAGAATCAGCGGGGAAAAAAGACCCAGGAACTCAACTCCCGCCCCTCAGGCTGCCTGTGGGGTCAGGTGGGGGACAAAGTGGGGGGAAAGGGGCACGTACCCAAGGCCCAAGGACTCAAATGCCATAGTCGGGGTCTGCGACCGGGCAACATGGAAGGCGCTAGAAAGGGCTGACAGACAGACAGACAGACAGACTTTCCACCCATTATAGTAAGATTGTAATGACACATTTGGATGAAATTGGGAACAGCAAAGCAAAAAACAACAACACAGCAGGTGCACAAAATAAAACACTGTCGTACCAGACTGATTCTGTAAACCAAGACTGTTACAATTACTGTGATCAGTCATAGTCACGTGAACTCAAGACAGATAATCAAAATCAAGAACTGAAGAACAACATAAAAATACTTGAACCTTTATAGCTTAATAGAGGACATTTATCAGTCTCACATTTCTGCAAGTTACAGCTGCAGTGCTTATCTCCTATTCTGCATTTCTGACATCTTAGGCCAGCAGTAAACTTGCACTCAACATTATGAATAACAGACCAGAGACCACATACCTTTCACACAGTATTTTATAAAGTACTGTAAGCTGAATACACAAGTAAACCATAATCAATTAAATACACTGAATATGTTCAGTGCTGACATTTCTCAGCTTCATTTAACTAACCTCGATTTGATGTCTGGAATACATTTGCACTCCCTAGCTTGACTCCAAGTTTGCTGCAAATTCAATGAATAAATGTTACTACAAAAATAATTTTGCAGTACTAAAATGCTCCACAAAACACATACTGACATGACGACCTTATATGGGGCAAAAGTTCTACCTATGGATTGGGTATGAAAGCTCCACAAATCATGCAGCCGTACTCAATAGGGTAACTGGAAGGAACTTTCCTACTAGAGAACTTTCGTTCCCAGGAGCTTAGATTGGTTCACAATGGGATTTCATACATGCATTGCTGTCATGCGTTCCCTTTACGTTACCTAGGCTTTCTTGCGTTTTTTGCCGCGTATGATAAGTTGACATCACTTTGCGTTTAAATACAAGTATTACATGACTTAAGCACATACTCAGCAATCAGTTTTGCAAGTTCTGGATGTGAATTTCCAGCATACAATACGAAAGGAACTTTTGCAGCACGAATGTCCATGATTGAAAACAAACCACCTGCACCAAGAATAAATAAGTAATAACTATCTCCAAAACATTAAAAAAGATTAATCAACACTAAAGTTTAATAACAAAAAGTCGTCTTGAAGCAAGAGTATCGCTATGTAATTACACCGAATAAGACGGAAATGTTTATATATTGTAACTTCGCAATTGTGAAGTACAGTTTTCAGTTTTATAGTTTCGTTTTATTTTATACATGTCAAAACCTGTTAGTGACAGTGTATTTCCGGTTGTGTTGTTAGAATGTTTTGATGTAGTGTATACGTCTGTGGCAGATTAATATTTAGTTTTTAATTAGAAATTAACGCATCTGGTGTACGTTATAGATGTTGTCTTTATTAATATGAATTTAGTTTATTGTTTGACTTTTCCACAGAATAACACGCAAATGGAATTTCTAGTCACGATTAGGGACAGTGGAAAATCACGGCAAAAAATAGCCAAAAAAACACGGCAAACTTTTTCAAAATGATAAAAATTACGGCATCAAATTACGGGCCCGAAAATTATTATAAAGTCTATAAAACGCAACATCTAGCATTGACGATCATTATTACATGAAGTGCAAAGTTTTCATTTGTAAAATTTTGTTGCTGCGGAGCATTAAAATACAACTCTGCGATGACGTCACGGTCACATATTGAGCCAGTAAGTGACAAAGCATATGGACTTTGGTAGCAGTAGAAAAAGTAAATATTTTTGTGTTAAAATTACAAAATTTATGTTGATTAAAAACGAAAAATTATTGTAAAAAAACGCAAAAACGGTAAAATCACGGCATTTTGGCTTTAAAACATGGCAAAAGATGGCATTTTGGCAAAATCACAGCATTTGACGAAAATCACGGCTTCCGTGATTTCCATATTTCCTTGATTTTCTATTGTCCCTAGTCACGATGTCTGGCTTTTTACCGCTTTGCCGTTTGCCACTGGTTTTTTCGCCCTCTGGCTCGTTCGTCCACTGTACTTGGCTCATTCACCCTTTCGACTTGTTCACTCCTAGCTGATTTGCCCCTGCACCTTAGACGTCTTAGTGTCTTAGATACACATATTAAGTATCAAGTATGTGTCTATGATTTGTAAAATCGTTGTCGTCTTATTTCACCTAATCTCATTTCACATGTACATGTACATGCTAACTTTTATTGCTTCTGTTAGAATAGCTTGTGTTGATGAACCAGCTTTGATTTGACAATGCAGCACGTTGACTGCTACTGTTCATTATCATTAACTGATAAACTGTAATACACTGTGTCCACAAAAAAGAGGCCAATAGTTTTTCTGTTATAATTTTGTTAAATCAAAAGCTATATTTATAATTTTTGGCACAAAGCTACTATACTTTGTTAGAACACCAGGCATATAAAAATCATCTACCACACCTGTTTTGTTTTATTGCTTCACCTTGTGAAGTAACTCTGTTCTTAAATTTCACTCTTTGCCATACAAAAAGTAGGAAAAAGAAAAAAATATTTAAACTAGAGCTGTCAAGGCGTTAATTTTTTTAACGCATTAACGCAGTGCGTTAATTTTTTTAATGCATTAATTAACGCATAACTTAACGCACCCAGTCCCATCGAGATGGAGAGTAGGAGGTAAATTACCCCAGGCCCTAGACGTTTATGGGACCCGCCTGTAGAATATAGAAAGTTAGAAAAATGAAAAAAAAGTTTTAAAAACACATGTATTTTTTTAAACGTATTTAGACTATTTGCTATTTAACTATTACAGTATTTTTATTTTGTATATCATCTCTTGCCCATCACATAGTCCATCATTTTGTGATGGACTCTATTGTGTTGCGCTTACGCAAATTGCTTTCTTACTGTCTTTTGTCAGTTTCATGCATATGTTTGTATGTCTGTCTGTCTGTTTGTTCATTAATTTCTACACGTAGTAATCATGATTCCAATGGTGCAATAAAGAAGCTAAAATACTGAATTAAACAAAGAATGCGATTAAAATGTCTGCGACATTGCACTATAGGCCTAGTGCAGCGTTGGTCGCAGTTCATTGTCTAATATCGGAACACTGAATCGCCGATGGTTTGACAGTGGCCATCATTTCAACAACCCGACGCCATATTTCTTGTCGCTACTGCTTATCTTACACTGACCAGTTGCCTAGGCCAGTGAGTTTTTTTGCAAAAAAAATCATATAACCGCAGTTTAATAGAATATTCGAACTTTTGCCGCACAGAATTTAGTAACTGAATGAAATAAATTTACGCATGTGCGTTAATTTTTTTAATGCGCGTTAATTTTTTTAACGCGCATTAATTTATTAACGCATTAACGCGTTAATTAACGCATCAACTGTGACAGCTCTAATTTAAATGTGAAACTAAATCAAATCTGCAAGTTTATGATATTCATAAGTGTTATCATAGTCAAGCATGAGAATGCGGGAAGGTGCATGTATGGTAGTGATGGCAGAAACAAATGACATGGAAAACAAGATTCTCAGCTGTCACTAAGCTGGGGCTGACCGCACCCCCTACATCCGACAGATGACAACGACGACAAAGTTTTGTGAAGCGCATTACAGCTTAGCGGTCGACCCAAAAATTGAAAAATGATGAACGACAAAACAAAGCTTGTCAAAGAGGCTAAGAAAAAAACGACAAAGCAAGTCGTTGTTGTTGGTCCTATCGAAAGAAAACATTAGGCGATATGAGAATAGGCGAAATGAGATTAGGCAAAATGCTACTCAACTGTAAAATCTTTTGTCATTCTGGAAAAGACTGACACAGTATTTTAATGCTAGTCTAAGGCATGCTTAACAGGATGTAGAAATATCTTTAGAAGCAGGCCTAATGGTTTTTTCATACAATATCTAGCACTGAAACTATTAATTAGCAATTAATGGAATTTCACAAATTACACAGAATCGAGCATGAAGCAGAAGTTATTCAGCATCTTTAAACTATTATTATCACTTTCATCAGAGATAACACTCTTAGCCATTTTGGTAGTGGAATATCATAACTTCTATGTCATTAATAATTTGCTATTAGATACTTTTCAAATTCTTATTATAAACAGCTTTTTTACATGAGACAGCATGTAATGCTGTGCATGTCTTAGCCATCATCGAGGTGTCCATCCATTCATCTGTCCGTTTGTCACATTCTTGTTCTGTATTAAAACAGCACAAGCCATGATCACAAAATCTTTTCTGTGGGCTGCCTAAAGGACTCTAGTTTATCGTGACAAAATTTTGTGCCCCTGGGTGAGGGGGTTCCTCTCGAATGAGGGCGACAAAGAGGGTTACTCCCTTAAAGAGACGTTATTTTGCTGCTATTGGCTCGTAAAGTGTGAAAACGATTGCAGATATGTACAGACATGCTGTTATCATAACTAGCACTGGTCACGAGCTTTTTAGTTTTATCAACTACGATGACCTTGAACCTCCAAAAAGGGTTGTGGGTGAATTTTTCGCAGTTTTTGGCTGCAGCGTACATTTCAAGAATAAATTGTGACGAAGTGGCTGGAGATAGACCAAGACAACTGCATACGGAATTTTTAGCATTAAACGTAGATTTTGGTGGTCTTAAGTTCCGACCTTCTTGGTTCAAGGAAGCTTGCAGACACGAGTGTCAAAGAGGGGTAGCGTGGGGTACCCACATAGATTTTACCCACGTAGATTAAACGTAGATTTTAGATGTCAAAGTCTCAACCCTTTTAATTTAAGGAGGTTTGCGCACGCGAGCGTCAAAGAGGGGTACCACTGTAAAAACTGGTTATTTTACCGTTATTGGCTCGTCCAACATGAAAACAGTTGCAGATAGGCATAGACATGCTGCTTATCATAACAAGCACTGGTGACCTTGAATGACCTTGAACCACCAAAATAGGGTGTTTTAGTGTTTGTTTGCGATTTTTGGCTGCGATGCACAATTCAAGGGTGAATTGCGATGAAATGACTGGAGATAGACCAAGACAATCTGACAATGTACGAACAAGAACTGCTAAGGCTGTCATGCATCTTATGAGCTTTGCTCATATTACTTGTTGAAAGTGGTGATGATCAGAGTCATTGAATTTTACTGGAGAAATTTTTTTAGCCAAGTTTAGGTGCTTATTGTGGTGTTAGTTTACATTTTGCAGTTTATACTGCTTGAAATGTTTGGCAGTTGATGAACTTCAAAAGAAGTTATTATGCACGTGGCGGAACCCGGGTGAAGAAGAGAAAATTGGATTGTGTGCAGAACGCTGATGAGGGTGATGACATCCATACAGGTATTGCAGCTGTAAAATGTTACATGCATGCATATTTTATAGTGGTGAATCGTGAATGGTTTTTTGTACCAATTGGTGTACAGGGTGCGGCAAAAAAGTGGACCCCTAAAGTATTTCGCTGTTATCTCAGCAGCCATTTGGAATTTTTGTATGAAATTCTACAGATTTATTTACTAAAACCTTTTACATCTAACTGTCAAGTAAAATGTGATTCTGTTGAAAAACGACGAAGTTACAGACTTTTTAACATGACCACCTACCAATTTTTCAGCATTCAAAAATGTTCCGGCTACAACACAAATTTAATAACATCATTGAAACAACACATTTAACTTAAATAATGATCAGATGCCAGAATTCCATTGTCACTGCGAATGTTCAAAGTGTTCACTGCCAGCTACAAGCTACAACACCAGCCTCCAGTCGCCTTAATTGAGTATTCTTTTACAGCCTTGTCAATCAGTCCCTGTGGCAGGTTGCCCAGATAACCTGAAGCACTTCCTTGAGTTTGGCACTTGTTTTCAGCTTTGATTTAAGCTTGTGGTAAGCCTCCAACATTGCACCCCATACATGATAGTCCATTGGGTTTATATTTGCAGAATTTGGTAGCCATTGGCCTTTTGTGATGATATCTGGACAGCTAGCCTGCTACCAGTTCTGTGTGCTGCGCGGCGTTGTGCGCTGTGTGTGCTGACGTGCCATCCTGCTGGAAGATGAATTCGGTGGGCAGCCGGAATTGCTTTAAAGAAACGATAATTTAGTGATAATTTATAAAGAATATAAATTACTGTTCATCAAAACGTCACTGTGACGTCATCGGCAGTAACTGTAATGTGTAACCAGTTTTTAAAAATTAAATCGCATTTTTGGCTTGAACATTTTTTAATGCTCATAAATCGGTAGGCGGTCATGTTAAAAAGTTTATAACTTCGTCGTTTTTCAACAGAATTACATTTTACTTAGCAATTAGATGTAGAAGGTTTCTCTAAATAAAGCTGTAAAATTTCATATTAATATCCTAAACGGTTGCTGATACTGATAAAACGGCGATAAACTTTGGGGGTCCACTTTTTTGTCGCACCCTGTAGTTATCTGGAGAAACTCTACCAATCGGTATTATATATAGAATGTGCTCTAATTGAGTCCTGATAACACCGAATTTTGTAAGCTTTGCATTTGTTTTCAGTTATGCCTTAACTGTTGCATACATAGTGTTAAAAAACACTGGGCCCCTGCTACATTTTCAAATATCAAAATGTTATCATTTAATTGGCACTTGATGGCACTGGTTACTTTGTGAGATATATTAGGAATCGAATACCAGCTGAGGTTTTCCCATGGAAGTGAAAGTAGAGGCAACTGCAGAGAATTGAAAACTTATTTTTGGTCTGAAATAAGATCATCAGCATCATATATTCGTTTAATGTAAAGTTGGCAAGCGCAACTTTTAACAACGCAACCACAAGATATACATAATAAATCTAAATCTAAAAAAAAATCTAATCTAGAAATTACTGAAAACATCAGTTAGCAATATTTTCTTTATTTTGTGTAAGTATGTGTTGTATTTTATTGCTTGTGGCATGTTTATTTGTCATAACTGCTATAATACTGTGGTTTCTGGTTTATTGTTTTTTACAGCTGCTGTTGGCTGTGACACTAAAGCAGCACTGAACTATGTGCGGAGTTTATTTCATGCGGAAGTGTTTGAACACTGCATACCACCAATTATCCTGCATCATCAGCTATACAGCATTGTACACAGCAGAACCGTAGTCGATAAAGAACTGGTGAGAAGTAGAAGTAACAGTCCATTTTAAGTAAGTAAGTAAGTAAGTATGTGCATATTTAAAGTGCACAATGTCAGCCAGTGGCCGAATCTGAGGCACTTGGCTGAGCCGCTAGGGGGAGCAGTAGGCCTGCGATAATACTGTGGTTTCTGGTTTTATGTATTTGTATGAATGGTATTTACATACTGAAGGTATGCTGCTATTCTGATATGACAACAGAATGAGTTTTTCGCATGCAATTTGTTTTATGAACACTTTAACATGCACGTAATTTGTGGAGCACAGTTTTGCATTCCTTTATATGCTTCAGCTGATATGTTCATTTTTAAAAGCAGGTCATTAAACAAGAAATTTGAGCAAAGCTCACGAGACGCGTGAAAGCCTATAGCATTTCCAGTTCAGTAGTTATAGTTTCGAAAATTGCATATCACTTGGACTCGGCCCATCGGGACCCTAATACA
>Ga0056128_1003800_pt1 | contig 18718 bp, 13 predicted proteins | sample WorMetLIZISLAND2_FD_71113 | JGI IMG/M metagenome (GOLD analysis project Ga0056128, IMG submission 71113) | Marine gutless worms symbiont microbial communities from Max Planck institute for Marine Microbiology, Germany - Olavius geniculatus... ... | reverse complement strand
CTTTACGAATAACAACAAACTTTGTAGGTCGGCCATGTTTAATCGTGAATTATCTGGCTTGATCCGCCAATATTCGGCCATCAACTTGATGGGAGATTTGATGGACGATCAGTTGCTAATTGGCGATGGAAAAACGGTTATTGAGATGATCTCAGATCAAGTACCGAAGTTGATCGGAGATCAATTTGATCGGCCATCAAATGTGCATGGAAAAACCGGACCTAAATGTTTGATCAGCAATGTCTTGCAGTGTGGATGGATTGTTTTGAATGATCTCTTGTAGGAAAAGCATGGTTGCATTTTAATAGATATGTTACCTGTCCTGTGTTAAGATGTGGTTTGTATATAACCAAGCACTCTGGTTGAATCTACCTTCTACCTTCTGTGGGGTGATGAATTGATGTATGCTTTTTTCGGGCTGAGTAGTAATAAATGGCGACAGTGAATGTAGTACTGTAGCTGCTATTTTTACATGGATCGGACATTTTCTTGATGGAGTCAGATCAGTTGTTTACTACTACTACTACTACTACTACTACTACTATTACTTCTGTTGTTGTTGTTGTTGTAGTAATGGTGACGTGTTCTCGACGGAGTCAGACCAGGAGTCGCATGAGTCTGAACTAGCAGACAGAAGTCTGTTCGTGCAAGAGTTACTTCTGCTTGCTGTCACCGCGGCAGCCGATGGCACATCATTACTCCCGCCGGAAAACCCCACGTCAGAAATTTCCTCCACAGATATCCCCAGGGGTTCCCCGGTGGCACCATTGTTGAACTCTGTCGGCAAGGCCGGCGGCGTGGAATCTTCACGTGTTGTGAACTGTGGAAAAACCGTCATCAGCGCTGCCACTTCTTTACATGGAAAGAACTCGGCTGGCACAGGAAAGTCCAAGCTTGGAAATTCCCAGCAGCAGCATCGCAGTTTGATGCCACGTGACATGGCTGGTGGTGCTAAGCGATAGAATGTGCACGATGCAATTGTTTCATTTTGTCGTATTTTGTTGTTTCACTTGTGCAAATTCGTTAGCATTGAAACCTACATATAGTCGCGAATTGAACTGACACGGTTTGGTTTTTGACGAACTGGGCGAGCAGTAATGCACCATCTAGCGGCATTGGTGGCCTAGGTGACTACGCTCACGAATGCGTCAGCCAATGACCAATGAGCTCACCCTGGTTACCCATTGGTCAGTTGGTCAAAATCTAAACCGCGTCAGTTCAGTTCAGTTACATCGCTCTGCATGCACCTTATGAGCTGCAACTGTTCTGCCAAATCTGGCACCTTTTTCGAAGTCTGTTTCGATGCACTAGCTAGCCGGTTGGTATTCAGCTTTGCCTCTCTACCCTGTGTTGGTGATGACCCGCCATAACCAGCCATTAAGGTTTGGGATGTACACTGTGTCTGGTAAAAAGTAAACCCCTAAACATTGTACAATAGAAATGTCAAATCTCAATGAATTTGAATAAAATCTAATACGCTCCATCTCCAGTAAATTGCTAAATTATTCATCACATTTCATTGAAAAATGTTATTTTTAGTGGAGTGGTTAATAAGTGAATATTGATAACAAAATATCTCAGTTACCAATATGGTGTTACATAGCCTACTGCAGTCGCTCGATCGAAAGTGACATTTGTTGATGCAATCAATGTAAACAATAACAATGTGGTATTTTCTGCAGATGATCGCGTTATAATTAAACTGTTGAAATAAAAGAAAGTGTGGTGCTAAAAAGTTTATTGCTGAATTTCCCAGCAATCCACAGATGCTGTCGTGATTATTAAATGGTTGCTTAGTACTGGACACTTCACGTTTTGGGGTGACCTCACAAAAGTCACTGTAACTATAGTTTGCATTGGTAAATTTAACTGAAATTTGGCACTTTGATTGCCATTAGACGATACATTGTTGACGTAGAATTTTGCCAAAATCTGATTTGTTTACGGAAATGTTCAGTGGTTTACTTATGTAACACCATATTGGTAATAGAGATATTTTGCTATCACTATTAAACAATTAATAACTTCGCTAAGAAACAATGTTTTTCAACGAACTTTTGTGGTCACTTTAGCAATTTATTGCAGATTAAGTCTGTGAAATTATATTTAGATTCGTTCAGATTTGACATTTTTATTGTACAATGTCCAGGGGTTTACTTTTTTACCGAACACAATGTATTTGCCAAGCATTGGGGTTTAACCTCCCCCTCCTGAACAAAACTGCTGTCCTCCTCACAACGCTCTCTGTAATGAGCATAATAGGCCAAACTTATCTTCAGCGCAGAACTGCGCTACTTTTAATGTCCAAGTGCGTTGATTTACATGCATTTATGCACTTGATAATTAGGCCTGATTTTTGAAATTCTAGTCTGCTTTTTTAGTGTAGCAGGTAATCAGTTTTCACTGGTAAGTACCTGGGTTTGTAGTTAATTTTTACCTTTTTGACATATATTAGCTGGCGTGAGTTTGGTTACCTATAAAAGATGTAAAAGAATGAACATTGTGATGCCGGCTCAGCCAGTTGTACTCCGTTTCAGTGACCTGCCAAACCATAGTACTTTCAGTACGGGCACACTATTAGAACCATCTAGATATTCCAGCCTGTATTATGAGACCCATGCGGCTCATGTCAGAAGTTATACGGTACTTTACACTGGCTTGAGTGTATATATGTTCGAATATTTCTGTGTTCGTGGTTAACGAAGTCACCAAAAGGTACGATTTACAACCATGTTGTGTGCCGCTGTTAATTTTGTTACTATATTTATCATTTTGCTTTCACTTCTAGTTGGTTTGCAGCTATGGCCATACAGGATTTCTGTTCTCTTAAATCCAGCTGGAACCGGATTTGGCAGAAATTCTTGGATTGTTAATCCATAGATTAGTAGCAGCATTAGAAAGCAGACAGGGCAGGAAGTTTTAATTTTCTGAAAGTCAGATGCAAATTTTCGATGCTTGCTCAAAACTTTGCTTTTTCCCCCTAAATTTCCACAGAATGGGGGTTTTTGGCCGAACATTTTCAGGGAAAAAATTTTCTGACAAGAATAAGATTTTCCAACAATTTTCTGAGAGCGCAGAATTGGGGGAATTGCTTTTCCCTCCTGCCTCCTCCCACTGCTGTGTTGCCACTTGTTTGATGATTGGCTTAAAGTATGTGGTGTAATGCTTTAACCCGCTAATTTGTCCCCTGAACTCTCAACGAGGCCTAAAAGCTGTTTTTTCTTTTCTGGCATATGAGTTGCCTGGCATATGAGGATGATTTCTTCTGGGAGGAAGAACAAACCACAAATCAGACTATTTATACAACTAAAATCAACTCTACTGATAGCTAGAAGAATATGTGCAGTTTCAGCATTGATTTTTGAACAACTTCTGGGGCACAACACCCAGGCACCCTTACGGGGGGGGGAGGGTGGCACCAACCAACTTGAGTGCTTCCATTGCCAAGATGAGTTGTACCCTAGAGTTTTTAGGCCTTTGATAATTCATTGGTCAGTATCAACAGATCAGCCAAAATTCACTGACCACTGAATTTCGGAGGCATTAGTGTTTCATGCATATCTTAAAATGCTGCGTGAGGTAGAGGGATGGTTTCGGTGGACTGTTTATAGGAAAAAAACCAGCCTTGCAGCAATGTGCCATACTGTGACTGAAGTTTCGTAAATCCTGCACAGACCTGAAAAACAACTTAAACTATTAATGGCTGGAGCTTGGAACCAGTTCCACATTTTGTTTGGAGCCAAATACGGTACAGCCTTGTTATAGCAACGCGTGTGATGATGATGGTTTTTCCGTGTATTAATTTCTGAGCGTGTTATTTATGGCAATTGTCGTTATGCTCAAGTGACGTTAGACTTAAAGCCGCTCTCCACTGCTTCGATTTGTTGGACATCATTTTTGAAATGTTACGGGTTTGGTGTACGCTTTCTGGCTGATGTGGTAATGTCGTGAAACTTTATAGTCAGTGATTGAACTAGTAACCCATTTGAATTCAACGTTATTATGGCTGGTACTGATTATATTTTTAAAATCAATCTCGATGAAGCAACTTATTTAAGCTGTTAATTTTGGTTACGTTTTGTTGTGACAGCAGAACTGATCGTCAACAGATCTGACTGTTTCTAGGATGAGTGAATGCATTGATAATATTCTAGCCCACTCCCCAAACACCATCCCATATTATAGGCCCCGCAAAAGTGTTTCCTGGGCCTTGCTGTGGCTTTCGTCAGGCCTGCCGTTGCCAGAAAGTCAATAAATGAAAAAAATATAGGTTGTATTTTGTAGGATGTTTGTTTTGGATTTGCTGTTACAGAGTTACCGGTAAACAGCAAATCTAAATATCAAATGCAATCTGGGCTTCAGTTTCATTAAGTCGAAGTGCAAGTTTAGTTGTTGGTGCAGTTGTCATGTGAAGGGGCTTTGACACCTTGGAGCAGTGCCTTCTGTCCCCCCAAATCTAGAATCAAAATTGGGCTCAAATTCCCCTCTGCCTATTCTCCCCTCCTTTTTCTTGGATCCAGGCAGAGCCCTGTCTCCAAATGGTTTGCGGTGCATTTTGAGCTAAAAGCAGTGCTTCTGCTGATGGTGATTTTGCATACGCCCTTAACAAAACTGCTTTATTTTTCAGGGGGCACAAACTGTGCCCACTGGGTCCAGGGATTGTCCCCAGATTGTTGGATCTTCTATTGAAAATTGTCCAACAGTGAGACAGTTTTTTGGGGGGGGAGAGGGCTGATGCAGTTGCTTTCACGCACCATTTTGGCACTGGGGAAGGTTCTTTAACCTGATACAATTTGGAAGTTGAATCGTGTCAACTTTATCACTGGTTTGCTTCCAAATGCATTTAGGCCCAAAACAGATGTTAGCTGTGACTTCCCACCCATTACCAGCAAAGGAGCTTAACCGCTTCCAAGATCCCCCAACTGATTTTCGAATGATCCTCTCTGATCAAATCCGAAAAGGCGGGAAGGGAAAGGGAGAAAGGGTAAAAGAGGTGAAAAGGAGAGAATGAAGTAAGTTAGATCAATGGGGTTCGTCGCCCCTGGCGGTTGTACCGCGTTGAAGCTGTGTTATTTCCGTTGACATAATTGTTGTTGCAATTATTATTTCGCTTCATTTCGTCACCTGCTGATGATACGTTTTTGTGTTATTTTTGTTCCATTTTTGGCAAGCGATGACGTTATTGTGTGCATGCTTGCATGCGATTTTCAGTTCATAGTCAAGTTTTGGTGGTTTCAGTCTGAATAATATGCACTAAATGATCTCACGGCATTGTTATGGCTTAATTTCCGGTTTACTTTCTGTACACATGTAATATAGAATGGTCCCGATAAGTCAGCACTGTGTAACTGTTGCGGCAATTAATCACAGTAAATGTGCAAGAAAACGACTGCTGCCATAGCACATAGTGATTTTTGCTATTCACCTGAATATATATTACACTGTGTCTCAACAAGAAATTTGAGCTAATGCTCACGAAAGCCTATAGCAGTTCAGTAGTTTAGCTGAAAATTGGGGTGTTCACGCTAAGTTAATATACAAATACCAAATTCTCTATCTGTATCGCATAACGATAGTTGCGTGGCGCCACCTTATGAATGATATAGACTTGTGTCGCAGCCCGAAATTGTCAAGAAAATTTATAAAAACCCCTATTTTGCCGTTCACAGTCATCTGAGGTCACTGAATTCGGTGGCAATCGAGAGCCAGTGTACGACTTCCTATTAGTGATTAATAGTAACCTGGGCCCTATCTCGCACCGTTTCTGAGATACAGCGACTTACTGGCTAAAAATCGCAAATTTATCCCACCCCCTCTTATTTAGCGCCCTCATTCAGCTGCCTTCGAATTTATGGAAAAGCTTTACGGTTCCTGAAACTGAGTCTTCCGGGCAGCCGAAGGTGAAGATTTGGTGATCCTAGCTTGCACCGTTTTTTGAGTGATCCACCCGCGTGACAGACGGACAGACAGACAGAATTGCGATGGCTAAGACGCACTGAAAGCAGTAGCTGCTTTAGCACGTAAAAACCAGACTACTGTTACAGGACCTTTCCCCCGCCTTTTCCCCCCTCTCGATGTGCCCGGTGTTTCCGACAGACGCATAGGTCTAATGTCTCAAACTATTACAGAATTCCTGCACTGTAGGTTGACATTTAAAACACTCCACTTTTACACAAACCGTGACGAGAAAAATTTCGGCGAACGAACCATCGGTGATGGGAAATTTTAGCTTTTAAACGTTTTTGCATGTTTTAAATTAAACGTCATTTTAAGACTTTAATTCCCATTTGCACAAAGTTGTACAATAACAATTCATACATGCCTCTGAGCTGTACTATGTAGTGATTGCAATCCCGGGATTGAATTCTCATCAATATCCAAGATTAAGAAATATATAATCGCGGATCCCGTTTTGGTCGTTTTTGGTATCTTGGTATCCTCAATAGGCTTTTCATGCATAGCATGTAACTAGGCCCATACGGAAGGTATTTTGGAGTGATCTCTTTATCTAGTATATTTTTGGGGTGACTGTGGCTGTCAAAATACAAATTACAGTGTACAGCAAGGAGTAGGATTGGCACGCATGACTATAGGACTAGCACGCATATAATTAACACTCCAAAAAGTACAATTTTAATGAATTTTTGTAATCTACAAATCCGGGGATTGGGACACTGCCAATCCCGGGATTTGGGACTGGCGGAAAAGGCCGGGATTCCAGCACTCAAGATCCCGGGATTGCAATCCCTAGTACTATGTAAGCTGCTTATCGGGGCTATACAGTAAATGCTATGGTATTGAGGCAGCTGCAGCGTGTGACTAGCCAGTAGCCACGGTGGGATGGCCAGGCTGAGTTAGTGTTACTGGTCGTCAGCGAATGCGCGTTGTAGCAGCAGTTGTAGCGTCGTGTTCGCAGTACGCATTGCATCCTGCAGGTTCGACAGCTGTAACTGCATCGTCGCCATGTCACGCTGTAGCTTCAGTATCAGCGCCAGATGGCTGGCGTTTGGACCCATCGTCTTGTCCTGCGGTTTATACTCTGCATCGCCACCAGCAGTCCTATCCTGTGATCCAAGGTCTTCCCCGTCAGCCAGCTGGCTAGCGTCAGGATCTGTACGGTCCTGCGTTTTAGTAGCAGCAGTAGTAATTAATGTTGTATGCTGTAGACTTTCACCAAGGCCCGTCCCGTCCTGTGTTTTACGACAGCAGTCAGCTGTATCATCATGAGTCGTTGTGCTGTCCTGTGCTGTATAGTCTCGTGCAGTAGTTTCTTCGTCCTCGTTCTTGATCGTTGTGGCTAGAGATTCTGACGTCGTGGCGGAGACTGATGAAGTCTGATCTTCAAGACTCAATGTAGGCCTACACTTGGCTCGCTGCTGGTCTGTGGTTATGTCATCGATGACGTCATTCACTGCACACAGGCACACATGCAGACCCGTAATACACGATTGAAAATTCGCGTGCTTCCGGCTTCCGTCCGTTCCCCCGCCAAAAAACTGCATCGGTAAAATCATTATTGAACCTCAAAAATATTTTCACAGTTTTTAGTTTGCTTCGACAGTTTTACTGAAAAAAACTTCTTGAGACCAGAGAGCAGGGATCTGTGAAATCTGTGACACTCCGGGGACATGCAATTGCCACTGCAGTGTTAGTTTTGAACCGAAATTAACGGTTAATCAGTCGTTAGTTTTTGTAAAAATAACTATTTTAAAAAATTAATTGCAGCCAGCTCTAAAAGTAAAAGTTTGTAAAAAGTGCGACCAACTATATAGCTTCCCATATTAATCTATGACTCGTGTAACATCACACATAAGCAAGTTTCGACTAAACTATCACCTGTGACGTCATCGACCACGTCATTCATGACGTAATCGTCCGTCCGTCTTTGAAGTTGTCTGAGCACGCGCTGCAACTGTTCAATGCCGTCGCCGTCCATTAGCCGGTCTATGTCGACGCTAGTGATGTCACGGATACTCGGTATTTTCGCGTCGATACTCGGTATCGGCGTCGAATCGTCGTCGACGGGATGTACTGCGTCGACAGCAGCAGCAGTGTCGGCGCCAGCCTCTTCACTCATAGCTGTATACGTGCCACATCAACATGCAACTATACAGAGATAACAAGAAGCCCAGCTGTCGCTAGGGAAGGCCGACCCTACTTACCTTATACGCAGGTGTCCAAAGGCCAGCAAACGTGAATGAGGGTTCGGTTCGGTTGTCAGTATACTCATTTTAGGAATAAAGGGGAGGGTCGGCAATACAGGCGTTATATTTTGTGGTCGGGACCCCTATTTGGGAAAACAGGGAGGAACAGGTTATAGGCGATGGTACCGTCGGATAGGGCATTGAAAAGTTCCTATAGGCCTACCAGTAGGCTAATCTGTCAACATAACGATGCGTCAATGCCGCTAACTGAAGCGGTTTGGCTGCAACTCACGAAGCGCTTTGCACGTCTCGAAACTCACAGCTGAATGAGCTAATTGGCGTGCGCTAATGATATTGATACCGCAGCGCACTATGCGGCCATCCATTGCCCGCATCATCGAAGAACTGCACCCATGTTGCAGCCAGCAGACATACCATCGCCACAATCAGCCGCACTTCATCCTGTAGCCTGTAAGCAACAGTACTCAAATTTCAACCCACGTACGACGCCGTCACTGGCTTCGGGCATTGGGTAAACGCTGCAGGTACGAAGCGAGTCGTGGCAGACATTTGATACCATAGGGCCTACTGTACGTGCGTGCGCAGTGCGTAGGCCAATACCAACCTTCAGCAAACTTTGACGATAGAAAATGTGCTAATCTGCGTACGTAAACTAGGCTTACGCTGCGCACACAGTCAGACAGACAACTGAGCAGTGAGCAGTCCAGCAGACTGCAGACTGCCAGTGCTGCTGCTGCTGCTGCGGCGCGGGCAACGCGCACCTGCGCAGCGCAGCCCTCATGCACGCCCGAGCACTTCAGGCGTGTACGGAGCGACGTAACTGAACTGAACTGAACTGACACGATTTAGTTGTTGAAGAACTGACCAAAGAGCGAGCAGGGCAAGTCTATTAATCATTAGTTGACGCGTAGGCCTACGTGACGTCGAGCGTAGTCATGTTACGTAGGCTACCGACGCTGTTAGACAGTGCCTACTGTAATGCATTACTGCATTATTTACACTGATTATTGTATTCATCAGTCTGCTCTTTGATCGAGTCTTTGCTTTGCTACGCTATTCTGTCTGTATGCGGTCTGTCTGGTAACTGGTACATTGTCATCTCATCCCGACTGTCGTGACGTAAACATTGACATAATAAAATGCAATTGTGGATTTGTGGCTAAACGATATAAGAATTAAGAACCTTGCAATGTCCTATCCGACGATACCATCGCTGACTCCTACGAACACCTGTTTTCCCATAATACGGGTCCCGAGTTTCGACCCCCAAAATTTGTTTGGCGCATTAGGGCCAATTGTGTCAGCGCAGTAGTTACTATTATTAACATGCTACAGACATTTGCAAATGTCCTAAGAGTACTAAACTGACCCCTCATCCGCATTTGCTGGTTTTGTTACATCGGCGTACCGCCGGCTTTCCGTAGCGACAGCTAGGATTCATGACTTTGTGCCGCCGACTTCGTATTCGGTCCTACTTGGTTCTTAACGAGACCATGGAATATCCGTGACGTCATTCTTGAGTAAGCGTGTTTGTTTTGTTTTCAACGTGAGTTTTCAACTTTTTATTGCTCATTACTTTATAATATCAGTGGATAAAAAGTGATACCAGTGTAGACATATCCATTTATCACGATGTCACATTGGCAACAGTTACTGTTAGCCACAGTGATTCGGTAGCGCGTAACTCAATATGGGAAATATGGGAAATACCGGATTTTGAGCACCCGTAGTCTTAAGGCTGCGTTCACATAAACACGAGTACGAGTCTGGCACTGTACGGGTTCCCATATACTAGTTTCGGCAAACACGAGTTTGCGTGTATTTCAATGGCGGCCGTTCACATACATACGAGTACGGGTTACCTGTAAATTTCACTCGTACGAGTAGTATCTGTGCAGGTCATGTTTTTATCCAACTCGTAGAAAGTAAACTGCTTGTAAATAGCATTAATATGATTTATGAAAACCGTGGCGCATATTTGACGTCAGAACTGACGTCATCGTAAAATTGTTCATCGTTAGCGGTGTGCGTTTAGTAAAAATAGTAACTTTGTAGTGGAATATTGTTGTTTTAATGGCGAAGCATTTCCTCGATTCAATTTCACTACAAATTTTCAATATGGCTGACATGCGTTGAGTTATGTGCTTGTACAAGTGACCGTAAACGTTCCACTCGTACGAGTGAAGCTTCTATGGACCATAAACGGAAACCCGGACTCGTACTCGTACTCGTACTTGTGTCTGTGTGAACACAGCCTAAGCCATTGACCTAAAATTTTATCCTGGTGATGACATTGGTGGGATGATCCCACATGAGAAAACCAAAAATTGGCCACTACACTTGTAACCACATACCATGTAATCCTATGGATTATTAGGGAAGCATGGTGTTATTGACCGTGCGCACGCACGGTCCGATGTCGCGCAGAAAATGTTATAGACCTTGCATGCTATACAGCATGTAGAGTCCTACGGTCAGTCACGGTTAACTTTCATGCCTGTGCACGGTCTGAACTAGGGTTGTTAACAATTAACCGGTTGACTGGCTAACCGGTCCTGCCTTCGGGACCCGGCCTGAAAGTGCAAGTCCAGTTAACCGTAATAACAGACCACACCAGCGGTGCCACAACTCTTGCCCTCCCACTCCTCTCGTGGCAGATGTTATCAGCTGTATTCAAAGGGCAGCACTGTACGCCCCAGGTGAGTGGGAAGGTGAGGCTTGGCATGTTGGAATGAATGAAAAAGACCATAAGTGAGTTGCTAGTTTGTGCCAGAGAGTGAAGTGGTGGCTGCACCGGCATCACTGGTGATGCAACGTGAAAGGCAGGCTATTGGAAAACAAGAGCAACAGACTGTTACGTGCCCGGCCCACTGGTTCAGGTCTATCAGAATAAAGGTTGTGTATCAGTAAATTTTCATAACTTATTATGTTATCATTTCAACCTATGAGTCTATTCAGAGGGATTTTTGCTGCACTTTGTACAGAGTGGTTGGTGACCAATAATGCCATCAGATTCGAAGAAGAAACGCGATCAGAAAAAGAAAGATGCTGCTAAGAAACGCGATGTCAAAAAGTCAGCGATGACAACTGATGGCGATCCAACAGACAAACCAACAGATGCAGAGGTTGAACAGTGCAATGGAGCTACAGATGAAGGTTGTCATGCAGTAATAATGGTGGTGATGGTAATAGTACTTTTAGTTGTTGTTGTTCTTGTTGTAGTACTAGTAATAAGGTTAAAAGGTTAGAGGTGGTGTATAGCTTTTTTTTAGTAAACCCGTCTCAGAGCTATGGAGCATTGCCTGCCATATGGGAACACAGAGTGTTACCTGCCACTCAACACAGGTGAATGCACCATAACCCCAGCCAGAGAGGCTGGTACTTTATTTTCCTACCCTGAACGGATGGAAGGCTGAGTTAACATATCGGTTACATACCGAGATGGTTTATCTGCCCACATGCAGTCACCCGTTGAAGTTCTAACCCGGCCCGGTGTAGAGCAACTTTGTTGATCGGACACAATATGTTACCACTACACCATGCCACCTAACCAGTGGTAGTAGTAATGATAGTAGTAGTAAGAGTTGTTGCAGTAGTTGCAGTTGTTGTTGTAGTAGTAGTTATATGTGTGTCAAGTGGACAGATTGGCTGGAGACATGGCGGATCTGTACGCAGTGTCGTCCCAGCGCGCTGTGACTGGTACATTGTCATCTCATCCTGACTGTCGTGACGTCCACATTGACAGTCTGTCGATAACTTTCCACGGCACAGAGTTGCTTGTCGACACTCGACTGGAGCTAAACAATGGACGTCGATACGGTCTTATTGGTCTCAACGGCTGTGGTGAGCTTCTAGTAGTAGTAGTAGTAGTTGTAGTTGTTGTTGTAGTAGTTACGGAGTTGTTGACGAAGTTCTGTCAAAATTGAGTGCGTTTTGACTAAAAAGAATAGCCAACTCATTTCTAAACAAATATGACCTTGACCTGAGATCTGAAATAAATATAAATACCGGTTAAGTAACACTTCTTATTTGCAACACAATTTTTTGGGGTGTAAATAATATCCCTGTTTGAGGAATGGTGGGTTGTAGGGGGAATGGGGATCCAACTTGGTGCCACACGGTAGCTGTCGGGCAATACTATGTACTTGTTCAGACAGTTTTCTGGTAAGCAACACCATTTAGCCACAATACATGCATTACAGTCACATGACAGATGACAGCTTGTGCCAATGGCGTGACTGTTAGTATATTAGGCCAAAAACAGCAAAAGTTACTCTGAGATTTCACATTGGGGCAACCATCTGGTCTGGGATTAGCTAACCCAAGATCTAATTTTTGCTTCAAAGACTGGGCAGTACTCAATTTCTCTGACAATCACATTGATACAAATGACATGATCTGTGATTGTGTTGTTGTTTGTATAGATGTACTACTATTATTACTGCTTACATGCAGGTAAAACGAGTTTATTGTCGGCTCTCAGCAATCAGGAGCTGCTCCTGTCTGAGCACATTAACATATACTGTCTCCAGCTGCTTTTACTACCACTACTACTGTTATTGTTGTTTGCATGCAGGTAAATCGAGTTTACTGTCGGCTCTTGGCAATCAAGAGCTGCCCGTGCCTGAGCACATCGACATATACCATCTCCAGCGAGAGATGAGCCCCAGCGACAAGACAGCTCTACAGTGTGTGATGGAAGTAGATGAGGAAAGATACAGGCTAGAGCATGAGGCTGGACAACTGACTACCATGAACAGTGACGGTATGATACAACAACAACAACTAGTGTTGTTACGGTTATCGAGATCGGCATAGAAACCGCGGTTTTTTTAGCAATATTGAACTCTATCGAAACCGTGGTTTTAGGCTCTCTATTGACGGTTTCGGTTTTTTTGGTAAATGGCACATTTCTAATGTCTGGTGCCGTGAACGTTAGGCTTAATAGTACGCAGCCGCAGTGACGAGCGGCTGCAGCACGCGGTGACTCTTTTCGCCGGCTCCTCTCACGCTGCAGGTGTTATCAGCTGTGATCGCCGGCTGCGCTATACCCTGCGTGTGAGGACGGAGGGTGAGACTTGAGTGAATGGAGGAGTGTGGCTATTAGGAAGGCAGACGGCCGTCGGTGACTGCCATTGTCACTCAGAGAACTTGAGAGTATCGGTGTTTGCTAAATACATTTAAACTGTAATTTAGTCTTAGTCTATCTTTATGCGGCTGTATAGGTTTGCACACTGTGCCGTGAACTTGCCTCCTATGCTCAGCGTCCCAATAATCTATAACATGCTCGAAGGCAGTAGTAATCTCCACAAACAAGGTACAGGCTACTACTACTACTGCCAGTACTATTACTACTACTACTAGTGGTGTGAACCGTGCAAAGGCTCAGGAGCAATGTTAGAGGTTTATGAACGTCTCGAAGCTTTTGATGTAAGCGCTGTCGCAGTTCTACTACTACTACTACTACATACTACTGTGGTGTGTACAGAGGCTCAGGAGAGGTTGTTAGAAGTCTATGAACGTCTGGAAGCTCTGGATGTTAGCACGGCTGAGGTTCGGGCGGCAGAAATTCTCTCCGGCCTGGGCTTCACATCCGGAATGATGGCAGAGAAATGTCGGAACTTCTCCGGTGGTTGGCGGATGCGTATCGCACTCGCGAGAGCGCTGTACATACGACCATCCATGATGTTGCTCGACGAACCCACAAATCACCTGGACCTTGATGCCTGCGTCTGGCTGGAACAGTATCTCAAGAGGTATTATGTAGTAATGGCAGCAGCAGCAGTTCTACATTTTGGCCGAGGACTCTATCTCAAGGCCAAGGACTTTGTTATCAATACCAAGGCCACTGCTGTTTGTTTTTGAGTGCTCGAGGGACAAGGCTAAGTTCTCGTGGTGCCTCAAGGTTGAAGCCAAGTCCTCGAGGACACATCACTGGTTTTTGGATGAACCTTGATTTCGATGCATTGCATGCATCTGGTTAGAACAGATATCATTTACATTTGGGTATTTTTTGTTAATTAATGTGAAAAAGGCATTTTTGCCCTTGTGTGCAAGCATACAGTTTGTGTAGCTTTTATTCTTGCAGTTTTTATCTTGTTTTTAGCAGTTTATTGTGCACTTTCCTACTCTGTTGTGTGTGTTTTATTTTGTTATTTTCTCACCATGCCTTTTCCTGTAATAAGCAAATGATTTGAAACTTCCTGCAGTAGAAGTTTGTTCTCAAATCTAATTCCTGATAACAGGTGTGCTGTTACGATGCAGAACTTGCTGCTTTTTTCACCAGTGGTGGCTGTAACCCATCACTGGTACTCATTATGCCTACCCATTGAGGGTTGGCAATGGGGGGAATGGGCTGTAACTTGTGCAAAACTCTACTCACTCAGTCACAGCACACTTTTGATAATGTTGTTTGTGTCAGTTACAAGCGGATTCTGATCGTGATTTCACACTCGCAAGATTTCCTCAACGGAGTTTGCACAAATGTAATTCACATGCACCAACGCAAGTTACACTACTACACCGTGAGTCTGTCTGTATCTCTGTCTGTCTGTGTCTGTAAAGGTGAAGGTAAAGGTAAAGGTAAAGGTCGTCAATTTGTATAGCGCATCGTCGTGAACACGCCTCTAATGCACTTTCATCACTAACCAGAGCCGCCTGCCGTACGGCCAGCGTGTGCAGCCTGCAGACAGGCTGGCGCAGCGGCCGGCTAGGCAACCCCAGTCAGCTGTACCAAGATCCCCACCTTTCGTAACCCATGTAATGGGTTACTACTCATTTAACCAACCCCGGAGGGATGGCAGGCTGAGTTGTCCTTGTTGGTTGACTGATAGCGGACGCTTAACCCACAAAGTGGTTAAACAGCCATCTCTCAGTCTAGCGCAGGATAGGGAAAGTTCGCCGGCCAGGACCGACGTTCTAACCACTATGCTACGTCCCAGACTGTTTCTGTGTGCTTGTAAGTCTCTATGTATGTCTGTCTGTCTGTTTGTCTGTCAGGGTAACTATGATCAGTACGTCCAGACACGTTTGGAGTTGGAAGAGAATCAAATGAAGAAGTACAACTGGGAACAAGATCAGATAGCACACATGAAGGTACGTCTGTCTCTATGTTTGTTTGTCCCTGTGCCTGTCTGTCTGTTTGTCTCTTTCTCTCTGTGAGTCTGTCTGTCTATATGTCTAACTGGGAGTAGGATCAGATGTGCACATGAATCTACGTCTGTCTCTACGTCTGTCTGTCTTTGGGACTACGTACAAGTGGGAGCAGAACCAGATTGCACATGTGAAGGTAGTAGTTGCTAGAAGTGTTCAAATGTGGTGTTCGACCGGCAGATTGTTCCACAGCCACAGGGGTCCAGCTGCCGTAAAGCTTCTGTCACCGATCTGTGACTGCATATGCGTAGACACTAGACATCTGATGATTTGAGGTGCCGACGTCCAGTTTCTGTCTGTCCGTCTGTCTCTCTGTACAAATGGGAGCATGTGTTTTTGTGTTGGTAGAACTACATTGCTCGGTTTGGTCACGGCAGCGCGAAGCTTGCACGTCAGGCCAAGAGCAAAGAGAAGACCTTGAAACGCATGGTAGAGGGTGGACTGACAGCCCGTGTCACTACGGACAAGGTGGTAGTTGTAGCTGTACCGTAGTAGTAGTAGTAGTAGTAGTAACAGCAGCAGCAGCAGGTAGTTGAAGTGTAATTTGCAGGTTGGGGGCATAGTCCTGAAATTCCTGAAATATTACGGAATGTCCTGAAATGAACAAAGTCTCTGGAAAATGTTTCCAGTTGTCCTAAATTTTTAAAATTCTGAAATTACTGTGTGAATCTGAATGAACTTTACTACGGGTACACAAGCTGAAATGGCTTTAGGGATTGGGTGACATGATGCTGCTCATGTGAGCCTCAGGCCGAACTAACTCAATTGTGGACATGATTATCTTTATGTATACATACACACTGTAGCAGGTGTAATGAATTAATGCAATATTTAGATTTTTTGTGATCTAGTAAGCTACAATTTTTAGGAATTTTACATACTTTCCATGTGCATTACACATTTTTTCCCAGTATATTTGTCCTGAAAAACGTTAAATTTTTGAATTTTTTTTTGTTGTGAAAATAATTTTTTCTATGCTAAGGCCTGAATTTGCGTAAGCATTTCTCAGGACAATCAATGTGTAATCAATGTGCCAGTTTCCAGTTTAAAAGGTTGAAGATCTGAAAGCTTTCAGGTTCTGAATCTTCAAAGCGGTGCAAGATAGATGCATGCTCATCATTGACCACCCATAGGAAACCACCCACGCCAAGTCCAATGATCATGTAACTGATGACGTTATGTGACCACAACAGATTGTAGTTGTAATGGCAGTTGTAGAAATAGTGTATGTGTAGACTTTCTAGCTGCTGTCGAATATCCGGATTTGGAGATATTTTTGCCACCGCCAAAACACCGCCGAAAAAAAATCTGGCTAGCTGTAGTCGCTGCTGAGTTTCTGAAATTCATTAGCCACCGCAAAAAATTGGCGAACCTTCGGCCACGCTTCGGTTTGGTCTGTCTTTTATACCCAATTCACACCGGCAACGCTGACGCAACTCAACTGCCATATGACATTTTGGACTTTTCTAAAGTCTGAATTAAACAGTTGCTCACGGGCTGATTTAAAGCCACAGTAGTATGCGCACGTATGTGGAGTTAGTTTTATGTGCACTGAAAAATTAGTGTTTTAGCTGCATTTCAGCCGAAAATTAACTGTACCTGTGATGGAAATTTTTGTTTGCTACAAAATTGGGCCAATCTGGATATCAGCAGTATTTTTGGTTTAGCTGGATTTATTTCTGGAAAAATTCGGCTAGTATGTCTGTGTATGTGGCAGTTAGAATCTGTCGTTCTTTTTCTTGGACACATGAAATCCTGTCTTCTGGACTGTGTCATAGCAGTTGTATTAGTAGGGGTAGTAGTAGTTGTTGTTGTAGTAATAATAGTAGTAGTAGCTGTGTGTGTGCCTATTAGAATCTGTCATTCTATTTCATGGATTGCGGTGAGATCCCTCCTCCTGTCATTCAGGTGCAACATGTCAGCTTTCGCTACAAGGAGTCATCCGTGAGTAGTAGTAGTTGTAGTTGTTCTTGTAGTTATAGTAGTTGTTTTTCCACCTCCAGTCATTCAGGTTCAACACGCCAGCTTCCGCTATAAGGACAGCATCGTAAGCAGTAGTAGATGTAGTAGTAGTTGTTGTTCTGCCGCTTTTCATTCAGGTTCAACATGCTGGAAGGACTCGGCCGTAAGTAGTAAGCTTATTTGTTGTAGTTGATGTCTTTTTCCATTGAAAATGCATTGCTGGTGTAAAAAATTGGGGGAAGGGGCATCAGATTGTCACTTTAAACAAACTCGATCTTACTTTTTGGGCTCTGAACCACTGTGCAGAAGTCAACAGATAACCAGACAGACAAAACTGATTTTTTAGTCTGTCCGTGCTATACACGATGTTTCATAAAAAAGGACCTCTTTTTGTTTTTTTCATAATTTCCTCAAATTATGAGAAATTTACATTAAATTTTTACCAGTTGTAGCTGAAGAAATACTAATTTGAAATATTTGAACAAAATATGGCAGCTGATTAAATATTTTTTGCTAGTTGTGATGTAATGCTAACATCATAATGTGTCACAGGTACAAACTTGATAGTCTCATCTGGTGCTGTCAGTTGCTACCCTGCTTCGATGGTGAACTTAATCTGGTTCACTATTAAAAAATGCTTATCGTGTCAGCACTGAGCAACATGGAAACATGAAATTGGGCGTCTTGTGATCCAAAAACTCAACATCTTGCACTATCTTGCTCGAACATGTGAAAGACCAACTATCCCCACAGACACAGACACGTAAATTCGATCGCTTTGCACGTTTTAGTGACTGCAACTGTAAAACGTCAAATATTTGACATCAACAAACCAGATTTTTTACCATTGAAGCAGGGTAGCAACTGGCAGCACCAATTGGGATTAGCCTGTTTGTACCCGTGACACATTATAATGTCAGCGTGTTTTGTTTTGTTAAAACATTTTGAATTAGTATTTATTCAGCTTCAACTGGTAAAAATTTGTTTGTCAGCCGCTGATCTACGCTGACCTCGAGTTTGGCATTGACCTTGACACGCGAGTGGCTCTCGTTGGACCTAACGGGGCAGGCAAGACGACCCTCCTCAAACTCATTGCTGGCGAGGTCTGTAATAGTAGTAGTTGTAATAGCAGTTGTAGAGGTAGTAGCAGTCATAGTAGTCGTAGTAGGTGTATTAGTAGTAGGGTGCAGGCAAGACTACACTCCTGAAACTCATTGCTGGTGAGGTACATTGGGTCACTTCACTTTTTGACTTAGACTTTCGCTGAGACTTTCACTGAGTCTAAACTTCGGTCTAAGTACCTACTAAAGTCAAAAGGGGAAGTGATTTCGCTGAGACTTTTCGCTGAGTCCAAAAGTACCTACTTAGACCAAAGCTGAGCCGAACTAACCTGGCTAAAGTCGGTTCGATTTGCATGGAAGAGATAGCTTTAGCCCTTA
>Ga0056128_1003799_pt1 | contig 18718 bp, 10 predicted proteins | sample WorMetLIZISLAND2_FD_71113 | JGI IMG/M metagenome (GOLD analysis project Ga0056128, IMG submission 71113) | Marine gutless worms symbiont microbial communities from Max Planck institute for Marine Microbiology, Germany - Olavius geniculatus... ... | reverse complement strand
AAGTATTGCCTGTAAAAGTATTGGTATTGGTATTGTCAATACTTTTCTGCAACAGTATCGGTATTGGTATCGGCAATAGTTTTTGGCCAAAGTATTAATATTGGTATTGCCAATACTTTTTACAAGTATTGTTAACAACCCTGGTAGACTGTGGATGTGTCCATCGGTAGATGCAGATCTGCAGGGTTTTTTTCTGGATGTCGATCCTGTTCCGTGACGAGTGTATACATTTTTCTCTAATAACTGCTAATGGACTTTGGAAAGCGTGTTTAATTTTTGTCTTGCTTAGCAAAATACTTTACCAAGTTTTCTTTATACTGCCGTTATTTTTTCAGCTACTAACAGTTGGGTCCCTTACGTACCTTACACACTAAAGACTAGGCCTATTCAGTGCGGACGGGATTGACAGCAGATTTAGTATTTCTCTTCTGTTGCGGACGTGGATGCGGACTTTTGGTCAGAATTCACGGACTGGCGTAGACTCATAATTTTAGGATCCACACATCTCTGGCGGTTGACACGTCTTCCTGTAGCTGATTTGTAGCTGTTTCAATGATATGACTTGTGATGCATTTATCATGCCAAGTTGTTGTGATATGTGGCCGAGCCTGTCCTTTTCTTTCCCTCGTAGCTGTTGTTTAAATGACATATCGTTGCTATTGTTATTGGTGTTGTTTAGCTTTTCCATCCAGGGACGTCGAGAGCCACAGCAGTTCTTGGGAAAACATTCTCTGGGGTAGAAATTTTTGAATTTTTCTTTGTAAATGGCATACTTTGGTGCACTTTGTATTTTTGAGCAATGGCGGACCCCTTTTTCCCTTACCCCATCCTTCTCGGTGGGCCCGTTTCTGTCTGCTTATTTTATGCTGTCTCTATTGACTTTGGCCGTGTTTCCCATTCTTAAAGCCCAAATTCCATTACGCTGACCTTGTGACAAAGTCGCCAAAAAGTCTTTGATTCTGCTTTCAAACTGAGCTCAACTTACGTAAAGTAAAGTAAAGTCCTTCGTGAGACATATGGCCCATATAGGGTGGCGCCGATCTTTGCTTCCTTAGCCCTCAGCCAGACACCAGTTCACACTGCAGGGTGACCAATGACCATTGATACGGGGCTAGTGCATCATGCAGTGCGCCTGTTCGACTAAATGATTTTTTATCGAACAACATTTGCAGAAGTACACTTGATCATGAGTCAAAACTTTTCTCGTAAGTAGACTAAATCTTTGTTATAGCAGAGTTGGTGCCTAGCAACCACTAAAGCACAGACTAGTTGAGACAGCTTTAATGATCAAGATGATGCTGAATGTGTGGCTTCCAAAGAAAAAATCAAAAGCGTGTGAATGTCATCTTTGCATGCGCATTTCTAGCGGCTTTAGTAGTAAATGTGATCGTATATTGTTGTGCAATCTGTGATGAGATTGGCTGTTGTTTGATAGCTGTCAGAATACGTGATGTCGTACGATATGTTATTGCCGTTAATTCTTTATGGCCGTTCCTGTTTTTCTTGCGAGTTGTTCGAGTGTATCGCGTGTGCATCGTGAGACCGTAAAAAAACGTGCCGCAAAACTTTTGCCACGTATTTGCCACATATCGATCGATTTAAAAATCTTTTTTACTGGTACGCTCTGCAGAAAATTAGAAACAATCTGATTATTAAAAATTCCACCTCACAGAGTGTCCCAACGAAAGAATGTTTTTTTGAAATAGTCAGTATTTGGCGAAACTGTGAACAAACCTTTGGCAGCCCATTTACATGGCTTATGGTGTAGATTGTATGGTGTTGTGTTCTTGTGACAATTAGTGCTATATTCATTCACCCACAATGCATTTGCTGATATTTCATCTTTTGCTCGTTTGATTGAGTGATGAAATCTGTCTTCGGATATATTTTGGGTCGTTAATTCTGCTGAAAATGACTGACTTTTAGCATGGTATCTGTAATAGATACATGTGTTGCCAGGCGCTGCTGAGACTCTGCAGCCATGTTGAGCTAATTGGATGGATGATTTTTAAGTGATGTTTTTTTCTCTGTTAAACTGTATATCAGAAAGTACAATAGGTGTGAAGTTGAAATCTTGCACATTGGTGTGATATGATACCAGTCTGATGTTTGTGCCAACTTTTTACACAGCCAAAGTTTTTAGAGCATTTATTTTCATCGGAGGTAATTCTTTGTGGCTGTTATGTGTTCTTGTTTCTGTTGTAGCCGTAATTTGGTATTAACTAGTGTTGTCCTGTAGGCCTACAGCTTATGTGTAACACATATTAGCACTGTTTGCACAGCATTTCAGTATTCACTATATGAACAGCCGTCACAAAGCTTATATCTTGTATACACTTAGTTTAGCAGATGTTATTTAGAAGGCGTACGTTAACTCAGCTTTTTTTTTTGGTTTTCGAGTAGACCCAATATGTTTTCCTCTTGAGTGGCATAATGGACACAAAAACCAGGGTTAGTTTTGTTTTTTGCATATAAGTTCGTTTTTTTACTTTTAATTAGTCAGTAACGTGTTAAAGAGGCGTATTTTAGTAGTTTTCTTTGTACTTTTTGTAAGGTTTAGCTTTATCTACATGCATTTCAATATTGATAAACCAACTCACTATTCGTTGTATACATTAGCGATCGGTTGATGGGGTAAAATATTGCATTTTTATTATGTAAAGAAATACAATTTTGGCAAAAGAAAAGCTGAGAGATTTTAGATTAGATGACCATTATTATAATGAACTATATTACTGCATGAGATCAATCTGATTATTTGTTTATTTTGTACGGTGTTTTTGTCACATTTTATCAGTGAAAGTTGCTTTAGATGTCAATGTGTGCACGTGATAACCATGGTTGTGATTTTAAGCTGTATTGCAGAGACTACAGCCCACAAACGATTGTCGCCCGGTCATGTCATGTTTGAAGTACAAACTGAATTATGTGCATTTGGAATGCACAGAGTGAAACGATAACAGCACGAAATACCAATTGTTCTTATTTTCCAGTTCTACTGCTAATAAAACGTGCTGAAACTAGGCTGATTGCTGACACAATTATATGTGCTTATGTAGAGGTGAATTTAATTTTTGCATTTTGTTGCGACCAGGAACTCGTGCAATTCCACACCACCCTACTGGCTAGTACTTAACCAAACAAGTTAATAGGGCTGCAGTAATTAACGATTAATTAATCGATTAATCTTTAACACATTGTTTAAAAATATATATATGTATCTTCAACTGAATAAAATTTGTTTAATTTTTTTTAATTTTTAACAGCCTAAAATGACTGACTAATAATCAACATCTAATTTTATTTAGGATATGACGTGTCGTCAAGATTTTTGCTCGTATACGTCGTAGTATTAGTTTAACAGTCTGCACTTTGTGAGCTTTGACTTCATCATCATAATTTTTTGGATTTTGCTTCAGTTTGCAAAAGATAACAACAACCAGTAGTTGAATTCTGTAGTTTTCGCAGCTTTTCCTGACTACAGAAGTTAATGGAAATTAATCACTGGATCTCGATTCATTTTTGTAAATTAATCGATTAGAAATTTTTGGCTTTGTAGCAGCTCCTAGAAGTTATAACCTACGATATCTCAAAATGTCATTTAGTTGTCATCAGCAGGAACAAAAATTCTTGGAAATTTGTACAACATAAGTTTGCAGGGTGAATCAATTTGTATTAGCTTGATATCAGTCATTGAATATTGCCAGTCTGAAGTATTTTTTCAAAGATTTTTCAATGCTCCATCCTGTTGTAAGTTGTGCCTCTGCATATACGACAGATGATTTTATTATGATATTGTTGGGTGTATGCCTGAATCTGTATTTGTGCTATCTAGTGACATTTGATCACTGAAATGCAATCTAGCTTTATTGTATCCTGCACTTACTGTGTCGGTTTTGCGTGTGGCTGTATTGATCTGTTTTCCATCAGCGTGTTTTTCTATGGCATAATATAGCTAATTGTTGATTTTACGACGAAATAAATTGTTACTAATTTGCAGTACTTTGTGTTTGATAACACGTAGTAGTCTAGCCTTAGACATTGTTGTCTTCAGTTTTGACCTTTTTGTACAGTATAGAGTGACCCAAAAAAGTAAGCTATTGTATTTTATCCAGTTTCCATACCGTAGCTAAATATTGACCAAATATCACAATTTTTCGCCAGTAGACTCTAAGAAATTTGCTACTTAGTGGCATGCGCACCACACCCATTATGTCGTTACACTACCTTATAAAACATAAATATTCGAAAACTAACAATATCTACAGATGGGCAGAAGGTTTAATGGCAGCTTTTTAAATTACTTAACTAAAATGAGTTATACCAAGTGTCAGGAACAATAGAGGACATATTGAACATTTTTGAAAATAAATTTGAACGATTTTACTGTGCATTAATTTTCAATGAGCGTTTAATGCTGGTTGGTGGCTGCAATGGTGCTCAGTTAACTGCGTGAGCGTTTTATTTCCATTGTGCGGCCTTACAAGCTGTGCATTATTTTGCTGAAAGACGAAAAATTACTCTATAGCTATATGTACAAGAAATCTGAGCTAATGCTTGTGAGACGCGCGACAGCCTATGGCAGTTCCTGTTCGCAGGTCACCTTGGTCTACCTCCATCCATTTCGTCAGAATTAACTCTTGAGGCTGTGGCGCGAAAAAATTGCAAAAATCACCAAAAACCTTTTTGGGGGGTTCAAAGTTGTTGAAGGTCATCGACGTTGATACCACTAAAAGCACGTCACCAATGCTTGTTATGATAAGCAGCATTGTGCTTATCTGCAACCGTTTTCATGCTAGACGAGCCAATACCGGCAAAATAACGACTTTTAGAGGGGTACCCTACTTTGACACTCTCGTGCATAGGCCCACTTGAAAGCCGGGAGTCGGGACTTGGACTGTTGAAATCTACGTTTAATGCTGAAAATTTCATGTGCAGGTTGTCTTGGTCTATCTTTTGCCATTTCTGCACAATTCACTCCTGAAATGTGTGTCTCACTCGAAAATCGCGAAAAATTCACTAAACCCGCTTATTTTGGGGATTCAGGATCATCGATGTTGATATCTCTTAAAGCTCTTTACCAGTGCGTGTTATAATAAGCAGCATGCCTGTGTCTATCTGCAACCGTTTTCACCCTATACGAACCAATAGCGTTAAAATGACGTCTTTTTATGGGAGTCCCTCTTTTTACGCCCTCGTCCGAGGGGATCCCTCTTACCCAATAAGATGAAATTTTGTAACGAAATACTGGAGACTCTAAGCTATCATATGGACTGAAAACCCGAAGTTTCTATCTCTTCGATGTCTGCAAAAGACGAACAGTTCGACTTCAGCCAAAGAAATAATTACGTTACGTCACGACAAGTGGGCGTGGCTTCTGAGTGAGTCACTCAGAGCTTACCGGTATTGCTTTTACCTGGCCGGGCAGGTTGACAGGGCTTGTTTTCTCTTCCGTCGAATGATCCGTGGTAATAGAACCTTGGCGATTTGATGACACGCGTTAACGTATCATCGTGGACACACTGCGACGTCGGAGGTCTTACTTAGCGCGCTTGGCGACTGCCTGGAGCCTGTCAATCAGCTGGGCAAATTAGCCCACGATACCACTGAAGAGACAGGTGAGTGCTATGGCCTACTGGGGAACCTTGCAGATTTCCCCAGGCTCCTAGCTTCATCAGTGGGGGAGGGAAGGGATTGGGTTTGGTAAATGCCAGCAGAATCGTTTCTTGGTGGTCAAAATGCACCAAAATCGACCCTACTGCGGGAGCTTACAACGCTCCTCACACATCCTAGCTGCAGAAGATTTTTACTTTGATGTTTCAACAGAGTTTCTACTGTGAGATCAACCAAGAAGTTAATCGACGCGTTTCGGTCATATCAGATACAAGAAGAAGAAGGTAGCTGCATTAAGAGCAGGGGATGGATGAAGGGTGGGGGTAGGATTACAGGGGAGAAGAGGAAAAGTTAGAGGGGGTGCTTTTGGTTTTTCAGATTAGGGTAAATTATAAGCCGTAGTGAGTGTCTCTCGATTATTAGCTCTCGGCTCAGACTCAAGTGTTTCATATTTGATCTTTCCTAATGTGTTAGCATTAGTCACAGGGACGATGGTAAATGGCGGATGTCTGGATCTGCGGATGTGGCAACGGGTAAAAGACGGACGTCGATGCGAAGGACATCCTCCTTTTACCTATCATGCTCAACCACGCCTTTGGACCAATAAGGGGTGTATAACCGTGTATTAATTTGGGGCCTTTGGGCACCGTACATTTTGGGCGCCATGCTTTGGGACAGACACCATGGCACATTATTGAAATTACCGTACTTTGCATGTAGTTTAAGTTATAATCGCAAGTTGGCAAAATAAACAGGCCTCAGTTGGCAAATCTGGATTTACAATAGTAACGTCTCCTGCTGCACTTTTATAGTCATTGTTGTCGTTGTCCGTTGTCATTCCTTATTGCGTGACGTCACTGTAGGCCTATGTCGTCATCGTGCATTGACAAGCGTCATCGTATGTCGTTGTCGTCATGTGTCATCGTCCCGTGTCATCGTCATATATTGTCTCTGCACATCTTGTCACGTGTTGCGTGATCTACTTACGTTGACGTCGCACTTTGTGCATTATTGCACGTCGTTGTCGTTGTATCTTGCTGTTGTACGTTGTCGTCATCAAGTGACAAAGCAGATCATTGTTTTCAGAGTAAATGCCTAGAAGAATTTGCGATCAGGAATTAAGGTGTGTTCTCACTGCATGCGTTTACGCCACCATACGGTGTGTGATGCACGTTAACGCTCGTAAATCATTAATCTGCATCACACGCGTTAACGTGCGCAGTGAGAATGCACCTTTAGGCTATTGTCTAGGCCTATGCAGAGTGTGAACTGTGAAAATATTCACAGCAGATTTCAAACGACTGCCGCTTATAATGCATCTGCTGAGCAGTTAATTACGGAGCGAATGATTGAAAAACTCAACAACTTTTATGACTGGTAATGTACGTTACAACTGTTATTCACACATCCATCTTTTACCCACACATCCGCACTTAGCATCTGCAGATTTTGTCTGCTTTTTACCCGTTGCCACATCCGCAGATTCGCACATCTGTTTATTTATTACCCGTAGCATTTTCTTACATTTCTGTTGCATATTGTGTCTAGGCGATCTGGATCTGGATTGCTGGCTGGCAGAGCCCCAGGACTGGGGCATCGCACCAACAAACTTTTTTTCCAGACACAGTGTGCTGCTGTAGTTTCTAGTCTAAACAGTACATGGCTTGGTGGCGTACGTAATGGTATACAATCGAGAGGTCGTGGGTTCGACTCCCAGTCCGGTCGCTATCATGTGGTACTACTTGGATGGGTGACTGTCTGCAAACACGTAAACCATCTAGGTAAGCATATAACTAACACCTTGGTCAGCTCAGCTTTCCATACTTCCAGCGTAGGTAAATCGAGTACTGGCTTGTCTTGCTGGGTTTTAGGCAGAGCATGTTCACCTATGACAGATGGTAGGTCTGTGTGATCCCATGTGGCAGGTGATGCTCTGTACCACTGTGGTGGGTTTCTCGAGCTATATACAGTCTTTGCTCTTTGTATATTGTAATGTTTAATGAAATGTATGTGACAGAGAGAGCAGGGCTGTACGTAAAAAATGGCAGGTAATATGGACACCGCAGCTCATATGCGTTTTCTGGCTACAGTCAGACGACAGTCGGCACCTCCGCGATGCCATCCTTTCGTTATAGTGCTTCAAGTCAGTAACCATGTTAATACATTCTCACCTATTTGTACGGTTTTTTTTGCAGGTTATAAAATTGTACAGAATTAAAGTATGTACTGCATAGTTTGGAAAATAAACGACACATATATTTTTCATGCAAAATGCCCCGTATTAGCTATAGCAAAGGCATTTGATCGTCTCTGTGTCTGCTACACATCTGTCTGTCAAGTCATGGGTTCTTTACCCTCAGGTCCCTGAAGGACTGTAGTTTCAATATCCAATGATTTTTCAGAAATCCGAAAGCCAAATGATCAGTAAATCACAGAAATTTTACTTTGCAGTTCTTTTACTTTGTAAATAAGCATTGCTTTGAAGGTGTCAACAATGTGAAGCAAGGAATTGCACAAATTTACAATTTTTTTAATTTGTTAAGATTCATAAAATCCAAATTCTTTTTCTACGTATTATTGAACTTGTGCTGTGCTGTGATTTTATGCACTGTTGGCAGGTGTTATCGCTTGGCATGGTATTTATTGGTGCAACAATGACACTGATAGCACACTGGCCAGGCAGTACGTCGATTGGGGAAAACCCGCTCAAGATCGCCGGTCCCGTGCTGTTAGCTGTCGGTCTGGTGGCATTGGTGATCGGCATTTTTCTCGTCTGTATTGTAAACAAAAGGGAACGAAGGCGCTGGCAGAAACAGATGGCAGACATGATCACCTCACGATCGTACGTCGTCATCTAAGCGTAAATTTGCATACCGAGCAACGTAACTGTACTGAAATTAACTGACACGGTTTAGTTTTTGGTGAACTGACCAGTTGGCAAGCAACGCCATTAGATGGTGCCTACTGTAATGCATTACTGCTTGCCCATTGGTCAGTTTGTCAAAAACTAAATCATGTCAGTTCAGTTCAGTTGCGACACTCTGTACATGCCTTTGAAGAATTTCTGAGCTTCCGATTGCCAACTGTCCTGGGAAAAAATTGCATCAATTTTACGTTTTTATTGGACCTTCGAAGGTATTAGGTAGTTTTTATTTTGGTTTCAAATTAACCTGAAAAAACACTGCATCCAGTTTGTAATACTTTAGTATCTTTACGGACTTTATGTCTCATGGGTACTATTAAGTGTGTCAGTTTGTTTTTATGAGTTGTCTTGTAGCATTAAGTGACATATTATGATATAAAAATAGCAGTGAAAAAATGTAACTTTTTCTATCTTTATTTTTTGCTGACTGCAACCAGAAGCGCAGATTATGGATCATGCCTTTGTGTCTCCCCTGTGGCAGCTTTTAACTCCCTTACTTTTTTGTTGTAACTCAAAAACAAAAAAGGGTAGAAAAACAAGATTTGAGTAAAAGTTTCCAAGGTCAGGAGGAACCAAGATATCACATTTTTTGCTGGTTTTTTTTGCCTCCACAGCATGTTAATTCATGGTTTTTTATTGTTGCTGCATGTGCAGTCCAATTGTGTTAAACGAGGCCAAACTCCTGAGGCCAATGATGAGGCCAAGGTCAGAACCATAAGGCTAAGGCCAAAAGGACAAGGCCGAGATTGAGGCCGAGGCCAAGAATTAATACTATGAAAATGACAAGGACGTAGTAAGCTGAAAGTTTTGTGGTGTTATCAAGGCCAAAGCACTACGACTGAGGCCAAATCAAGGCCAATTGCTTAAGAACAAAATTGATAGCAAGGCCGAGGTCTTGAGACCAAAGCTGAGGCCAAAATATTGGCCTTGAGACCACTTTGGTCTTGAGGACTTAACATCTCTGATATGAACTGTGCAGGAATGCAGACTTGGTGGGAATAAACGATGAAACACAACTGCATGGAAACGTGACATCACCACCTGGCGGAGTCTACCAGACTCAGCCAAAGGACACCCAACCTCGGCCCATCAGTGGACCAGTAGCCAATGATCCTTATGCCAGGCCCGGTACTGGTGCTCAGCTTGATGGTGAGTTTTTAGGCCGACGATACATAGTAACAGTAGACTTTATGTTTCGCTTTGTTTTTTTCTAATTCTCTTATTTTTCTTTGTTTTCCACTTTTCCTCCGAAGCCAGACAGCAGACCATAGCCAGAATTGGGGGAAGGACGACCCTTACCTGGAAGGAATGAGGCCAAATTTCATTGAGGTTCGTCGAGGGGTTTTGGAGGTACCACATTTATAATCCATACCTTGGTGAACAAGCAGCCATTGACCTAGACAGTTGGACTTAACGGTGCCGGGCGGCCTTATGTTTGGCTCTTCAACATAATATACTAGTATGTCAGACTAGAAAGTTGGAGAAGATGATGACACATTGACCATTTTCTGGTGCCTGTTTCTGGCGCCGGAAACAGGCGCCAGTGGTTTGGTGCCAGAAACCATGACACGCTTATCCGGCAAATGATACCGGCAGCTTGTCAATTATGCTTTTGTTTAAGATCCTATCATAATAGGTTATTAATGATGCATTATACAGAAATTCGTTTTTTTCATACTGTTCTATGAGTTGAAAAATACTTTTGTCACTCGACTTCATTTTTCATCTTTGCTTACAAACAAACGAGCAGTGCTATCGTCTGCTCAGACTGACCAATCACAGTTCAGCTTTCCAGCCGGTTTTCGGCACGAAATTGAACACGCTGTATCCGGCGCCGGTTTCTGGCACCAGAAATGTATGACAGACTGACCAGTTTCTGGTACCAGTTTACTGGTACCAGAAACAGGCGACTGAAACTGGCCAGTGTGTTATCACTATTACTCTACTGATATCTATGTGGTGGTTTGGCGTAGTTGGTAATGATACTGTTCGCATCAAGAAAGTGAGTTAATCATCACTGAGCCTGGTTAGTACTTGGATGGGTGACCGACAGTTGGCAGCTGGGTAAACTATCTGGGTATGTAACCAGCCACCCAGGTCAACTCAGCCTGGCCATCCCTCAGTGGCTAGGCGCAATGAGTACCAACAACAGATGTGACGTAAGCAGGCACACTGTGCGATGCACTAGCCCCGTATCTATGGTCACCCTGCCGTGTAAACTGGTGTCTGGCTGATGGCTAAGGAAAACAGAGACATTGCCGTCCTATGGTCCTCATCGCTCGGGAAAGAATTTGTGTTTTTACAATATCTGTGTCAGAAATGTCATACGTCACCAGGGGGCATAAATACATCTTGTGTCTGTCAGTTTTCAGGTGCAAATTTGTTTCGCAGCCGTTTTCAGTTAGATGTTTTTTTTAAAATTGATATAGTTGCCCTAATTTTTTGTTGGTCCTTTGGGATGATCTGCCACTGCTAATGTGGCATTTGTCACATAGGCCAAAGAGCTATACGCCACGGGGGGGGGCATCTGCGAGGTGCTAATCTCCTTTTCTGTTGCCATTGTACACATAGGTGGATAGACCACTGAGTCTGCGATGCATGGCCAGTGCAACGCCAGACCTACGGTTACATTCCCAGCCGCAGAGCATCACCTGCTTGGTGAACAGAGGCATATGTGTGTGAACAACTTGCCCAGAGTTGTTACCTGGCACTGCACTGGCTGGGAGTCGAACCATCGACCTCACAATCACTAGTCCAACACGTTATCGGTACACTACCAAGCCACACATTATATTGCCACATATATTAGTAAAATGCTGTGTTACTGTATCATATGAAGGTAACTCGGCTGGTGCAGTGGTGATAGAGGGTGACAACGTGCCAAAGCCGGTCCGAGTCACAAAGCCTCGACGTACCAAGGACCGCTCAGGTAAGTGACGAGCAACTGACTAAAACAAGAAACCCAGCTATTGCTAGGATGGTCGACCGTACTGACTGGCAATTTTTGAAGCACTGTCACTGTTTGGTAGAGAAGGGGAAAGTCAGCAATGGAGGGATTAGATAGGGCATTGGTTATGTCTATAATCTGTTATTAGTAACCATTCCATTGATAAATTTTGGCCGTATTGCACCATGCAAATTTTGGGGTTGGGTAGGCATCCCTATTTTGGGAGAACTGCAGGCGTCCGTAGGGGGTCGGCAATGGTATGATTGGATAGAGCATTGATATTTTTCTATAGGCTGTCAATATTAACCATGGCGCTAACTGAAGCAGTTTGGTCGCAGTTCACAGTGCAAGTATTTGGGGTCCATTTGGGGGAAATACAGGGTTTATAGGAGGTCAGACTTAATACCACAAGGTATCTCTCCAACAACCCTGTTTACTTGTTCAGGCAGTTTCCTGGTAAGTTGTACCATTCAGCCATACACTACAGACAACAGACAGTTCACAGCACTTCTGCAGACCCACTGGCTGGATTTTAGGGGTCTTAATCGTATGGGATGAAAGAAAGGGAAAAGGGGAAGGTGGGAAGAGAAAGGCGAAGGGAAGAGAAGAGAAGATTGTGTCACATTTCGCCAGTTTTCTTTGATCTGTGGAGTCTGTCACATTTCGCTGGTTTCGAACGGCGTCCACGGGAGGAGCACGGCCTAAGGCTGGCTGTGGGCGGGGCCATTGAGAATGTCTGCAGTTTGCACACAGAATAAACAGAACATACTCTGTCAAACTAGGCCTATAACAATCAGTCACATTATGTACTGATATAGCCTAACCTAATGTGATTACTTTTTAGACAGGAAACAATTTATTGTTGAGTTTATGTTTCAAGGAAAACAGTTTTGGTTTAAGCTGGATCTTGATGTTTACTGAATAAGCATGATGTAAAGACGTGACAGCGTTCATAGACCAGCTGTTTCTGTCACTTGGCCCCACCTATCACCGGCCTCTGACCGTGCCCCTTTCTCTGCCGACCCTCGCAAACCGGTGAAATGTGACAGTACTGAGAAGAGGAAGGAAGGCGAGCCACTAGTTCACATTTCTGGCTAAATGAATTGTGCTATTAGTTAATAACGTTGTAGTGATGTTTTGCCAATCACTGCAGGTGAGGATATCTCCATGTCCAGCACAGAAGACCTAACAGCACCGGGCGAGGGTGAAGTTGCTGGACAGGTGGCTCCGAAGAAGCGTCGAAGACCGAAGCCCCCCGCCGGCAGTCAGGAGGAGAGTGAGTTATTGATGTCACGTGACCAACAACAACAAGCACCTGCCGGTGGTGACGTCACTGCGGCCGTTGCTCAGCCATCGCCAGGCGAGGCAAGGCGACTCAAGGTCCACATCAAGGCTCAGCCCGGGGCGTCGGTCCGCATCCAGAACGCACCGCCGGCCGTGGCGCCGAAACCTGCCTACAGATCTAAGCCAGCACACCCGGCGGACACTTCCACCGAGACTGATATATAGACTACCAACAGGGTGCAACCACGTTCCAAAAGTAGAACGAGACGGATAGGTCCTTTTCCCATTTTTTGGACCCAGCCTTTTTCTTCTTGTCCTGACCGACTGATCGCCTTTGTCCCGCAGGGTGTCTAGAGCAGTGTCATGAACAGGATCTGGATGTTGGTGGCACTTAGAGGAAGAGGTATGGGAAGGGGTATTCTCTTCCCACTGAGGAAGGGATCTGCGGAGCGGAAGGGTTTGTGCTCCCACCCCAGAAACATTTGAAGTTGTTTAGTGCATTTTTGGCACTACTGAGTAACTGAATAAGCCACCCCCCCCTTACGGCTACACCAGTGGAAGCCTACAAGCATCTGGGCAATTGAGTTTTTGTATTGGTACTGGAAACATAACTAGCAAACTGTAGCCACTGAGTAAAGTTCGTGGTGTGCATTTTCTGACACTGGATGCAGCGGGTGCTAAAAGTCGAGGGAATTATTATGTTGATGGTGTCAGACAGTCGGGTGTCAATCTCCATCTGTTGTAGAGTTGCGCCTATAAAATATACGTGGTCAGAGATCAGCCTGTGCCATGGGTGTCAGCGCTGGAATATGTCCCATTGTACAGACCACACAGAGTCCATGTCACGTGACTACATCTCAATGGTTGTAGAGTAGACTATTATATGTTGGCTGTTGTGTGTCAGACCTGTGCACGGACTGGGATTATTTTCTCGCACCAAAGGCTGTTCTAGCCTTCAGCGGGGGAGGAATGGGGGTGCTTTTCGGGGCTAAAACCTTGCAGCAGTGGCATAGCCAGAATCTGGATGTAGGAGGCCAGTGAGGGATGTCTGTGGGGAGGGTGCCCCCCTATAGCTACGCCAGTAACTCACAGATGTCCCCACTTTCTGCTTAAAGTCTTTGCCGAAGCTGCCTGGTATACTTTGCTGGTCAAATGTCAATGTCAAATGTAAATTTATTCAGCGCGTTATTGTCAAAACCTCTAATGCGCTGTACACATTAGTACTGTGAAATCAAAAACGTCTTTAGCAACTGTCTGAAAATGTCTGTTAGTTACACCAGTTGATGTGTCATACGAGTGTCCGAATGGGTACCACAGGGTAGTAGTTGGGCGTTGATGGGCAACTCTATGTGTTCTCGAGGCAGTTTTGCACTAAGATGTACCATTTAGCCACAGTACTTGCTCTACAGATATAGCCTTGTACCATATAAGCGTGACCGTTAGCACGATCTGCTAAAAACGTGATATGGCTTTTTATTCAGTTAAAATATGCCCATGTGTGAACTTGATAATTTGAAACTTGTGTATTTTTCGGTAATGAGGCCTGGGTAGTGGGCCACCCCACCCGGTCTGTGTACAGGTCTGGTATGTAGTGTACTACTGATGGCGTCTGTAGCTGTACAGAGATCTACTGCTGTGTATATATGATTAAGTGATTAAGTTCTGTTCAGTTACGTTGCTTTATATGCGCCTTAACAAGAGAATGGATGACTTCACTTTCTGACTTTCGGTGAGCTAAAGTTCAGTCTAAGTGCATACTTTAGCCAAAAAAGTGAAGTGATTTCGCTGAGCCTTTAGCTGAGCTGCAATTTTGGTCTAAATACAAAGTTTCTGCTCAGCGAAAGTCTCAAGTCTGAAAGTATGGTCTAAGTATCTACTTAGCCCTAAGTTTAGTTGAACTTTGGTTCAAGTACAGACTTTAACATTTCACTTCAAGCTTCACTAAGTCAAAAAGTGAAGCTATCTAGTGTCTTTGTGTTGAACTACAGATCCCCTCTGATCATCGGGTGGCACTTAGAAAATTCTACGTCAGGGTTTATTGAAACAATGAGCCTCGATCATTGCGGTGAAGGGCAGTCGTATGGAACACAGTTGACTTACTTGACTTAGTCCTCTTCACTCCTTGTGGAGCATAGGGCCTGAACAGTCATCTTCCACTGTCTCCGATCCTTGACTTGAACCTTGGCAGGTTGACGACCTGCAGCTCGCTGTCCAGACTCCTCCTCCATGTCTGCTTCGGTTAAACGTGGTATATGGCTCTTTATGGGAAACTCGTCTCAGAGCTACGGAGCGTCATCTGCCATATGGGGTCACAGTGTGTCACCTGCCACCCAACACATTTGAGCACGTCCTACCAGACAGGCCGGTAGGCTACTTGATTCACCTACCCCGGAGAGACGTAGGACTGAGCCGACACCAAGACACGAAGGTCAGACTGAGCAGCTGACCTTGGTGTTGGTTATATACAGTGTACCTGAATGGTTCATCTGTCTGCAGAAGGTCACCAATCCAAGTATTAACGACCTGACAGCCACCCGACTGGTAATCGAACCCACGATAGTTGATAGTAAGTCCATCATCTTACCATTATGCCACCGATCCACCAGTGTTCCACATGACCACCATTCACTGCATTAATCCAGAGCTTCCGGGCCAGTTTGTTGCAGCCTGTCTGGTTGTTTAATCCATGTAAAGCAATATCCTACGTTTCACTTTTTTATGCATTACCCTGTAATATAATGTATATGTTACAGTAAGTGATTTGTGTGTATGTTTGTACTTTTGTTAAACCTGTTATATTCCGTCTCCCTATACTCGTTGCCCGCCTAAACTTTTGTATAGTTTTTTGCCATGATCAAATTGCTTATGCAATTTTGTGTACTATTATTACAATTTTTACATTTTGTCTTTTTAATTGTCATAATTATTATTATCATTTAATTCGGATTGTTATAGTAAGTAATGTACGTGTTAGTCCCAGAAACAGCTTACATTTCTCTCCACCTTTATGCTTGATGCATCAAGATGAATTTATAATTTTGTTATATAAAATATTCATCACTTAATTTTTCTTTATTTGTAAAACATTAGCTTTAAAATTACAATCCAAGAATTAAGAGGTGACAATTTTTTATGCCACGCTATTCTTTTTCGCCTATTGAGTTTGTGTTGAAAGCAAGCTAACTATAACGTTTGCTTTTGATCCGTACCAGGATTATTATTTTGCCACTATTTTAATATGGTGTCATGTGAAATGAACGTTATATTTTCACGTTGGAGTGCAAAGTGCTGTAGACTGTGGTGGGATTGAGAACAGCATTAGAAGATCGATGCTGTATCCAGCAATGTTAACCGAGGCCAAGACCTAGGTTGAAGGTAAAACTATACAAGTGCAATAGCATTATAAGCTAGAAGTTTTACGGTGTTAACACGGGCAAGGCATCATGGTTGAGCCAAGGCCGAGGCCATGGCTCCGAGGCAAGGTCAAAATTTTGGCTTCGATACCATTTTGGCCTTGAATACTTAACATCTCTGGTTATATTGTGATTTTCGGCATTCAGTGGCATTGTGGGTTGCAAATGTTAGAGGGGCGCATGAAGTAGGATTTTTTCCAAATACAGCTGCAAATTTTCAACGGAGATGATTAGGGGCATTCGAAGTTTCAGTTCTGTCTGCAAATCTCCCCCGAATGTCACAAATTTTGTATTTTGTGGTAGAAAATTTTCGGACAAGAAGAAATTTCTCCAACAGGACACCAGGCTAATTTACCAACAAGGATTTTCAAACTATTTTCCGACTACCCAGATTAGGGGTAGGATATAACTAATATAATAATAATAATAGTAATTATGTTGAGATATTGTTACCACTTGTTGTTTTTAACTCTTAGGCCAAGTTGAGTCCAAGGCTCGGTTTCAGAATGTACAGTGTCGGTTAAAGCCAAAAGCCCATTTATATCATTTATTTACTGTGTTTTATTGACGTTGCTGTTGTGAAAAATCAGTTGAAATTGTATTGTATACGTTACGTGTATACTGGTGGTTGTTTTTTTCCGGCAGAAATATTTCCATGATTTTCACGATTTAGTTAGGCAGCCTGTGCTAAACTCAACGACAACTTCTTCTTCTTCGGCGTATGGTCGAACTTCAACAAGTTGAAGACTCCTGACCAGTAGTGGTTGTGGACATGCCGGCAGTGCTGAGTGCGTAAAAAACCATGAAAAATGTCCCGGTGCAGAACTAGGTGCTAATTAGAATAGAGATGTGTCTCTGGCTCCTCGCGGAAGGGTCGTGACTCCCTTTCACCAGAATCAGTGGAGTACCGCAGACATAGTTTATGGTAGGATGTAATCCCAGAAATGCTCAGGGATCGATGTATAAACAGCTTCATCAAGAAGACAGTTCCAGTCTCTGACTGTACGGTAGAAAAAAAGAGTTCTTCTGATAGTCAACTGATGATGCAGGAATGTGATATGCCAGTGAGTTTTCTGTTCGAGTTGGTCCAGAGTTGTACTTTAATTCGAGTGGCATATTGACAGCTACCAAACCATAGTGGATTTTGTGGAACAACACTAGGCGTGCATTATGGCAACGTGATGCTAGAGACCCCCAGTTAAGTTCTGCCAACATGGCCCCAACACTGGACGTTCTGCAGTACCTCTTCATGGTAAAACGAGCTGCCCGGCGCTGAACCGATTCAAGTTGCTGAGTATCAGACGCTGTGTAAGGGTCCCATACTGCTTGGCTATATTCAAGAACAGGTCTCACTATAGTGATTTATAAGCCTGTGCCTTGACTGCTCTGTTATTGATGTTGATGTTTCTTTTAACAAATCCCAATTTACTATTTGCTTTAGCTGTGATTGTGTCGATGTGTCTAGTCCAACGCATGTCCTTGCTGATGTTAATACCCAGGTACTTGGCATAATCACAATGTTTCAGATGCTGACCATGTAACTCATAAGGATATGTGATTGGATGTTTCTTTCTGGTACTTGTCAGGGTGAAATTCCATCGTCTACTTCCTCTCCCATTCACATAATAAATTCAGATCATTCTGCAAGGTCTTCGCATCCTGATCATTCTTGATTGCCAACTTAGCCCTATAGTTTTTTTTTTGCTTCAAGGTTTCTAACTGCACATCCGTCGTCTCATTCAATTGAACCAGCCGATATCGTCCCCTTCTCAAACACTGCACAGATTAATGAGAAAAAACAAACGAGCACACTGAATACTAAACAGCGTGTTTTCAAAAAATCTACATGTTGTATTTCAGTGGCGGATTCAAAGGGGACTGCCCCTCCCCATTGACCGGATGCGTCTTATAAACAAGTGAAAATTTTGCACGAAAATGCGTTATTTTGGCCTAAAATTTTCAAAAATTTCCCCCCTACCCTTCCGCCCCCTGTTCCAGATTTCTGGATCCGCCGCTGTTGTATTTGCAATTTTACATTTTGTGCAACGCAATCACGAATCGGCGCAAACAAACGCAGAATGTTCCGCTGTTGCACCACTGCGTTTGCTGTCTAAAAACACAGCTAATAGCGAAAGAGAAATTACTAAAAAAATTACAAAAATATGATGCGCAATTGGTCCAGTGTGCTGTTAAGGCGCGTACATAGCGACGTAACTGATGTACTGACACGGTTTAGTTTTTGACGAACTGACAAACGGGCGAACACGTAGAAACCATATTGGTCATCGATTGACGCGTACGTGAGCGTAGTCACGTAGTCACCGACGCCGTTAGACGATGTCTACTCTAATGCATTACTGCTTGCCCATTGGCCCGTTTATCGAAAACTAAACCTTGTTCTGTTCAGTTACGTCGCTGGGTACGCGCCTTACGTAGATGATAGAATATTATGGCGCATGTCAGTGAACATCAGCTGAACGAATGTGCGCAGAGGGGTCAGTGGCGTAGCCAGAAATTTCAATTGGGGGGAGCTCGTCT
>Ga0056128_1003798_pt1 | contig 18718 bp, 9 predicted proteins | sample WorMetLIZISLAND2_FD_71113 | JGI IMG/M metagenome (GOLD analysis project Ga0056128, IMG submission 71113) | Marine gutless worms symbiont microbial communities from Max Planck institute for Marine Microbiology, Germany - Olavius geniculatus... ... | reverse complement strand
TATCGTCAGTTAGTAAAACTCGTGATGAACGTGTTGTGAAATGTAAAAATTCGGTGAGTGGTCGCGCTTAATACGGCATAACTTTGTCAAAGTTGGAGATAACTGAATAAAATTTTGCAGATTAGCATAAATCTAAATGGATAATAGGCGTGTAAAATTTCGTTAAAAAATTCTCAGCCGTTTCGGAAAAATTATCAGAAAACCTTAGGGGGTAAAATTTTTTGGCGCACCCTGTACATCTACCTCGAAACGGACCTAGCCTAATTGCGTTTTTCACTCGCCAAACACCTAAGTTTAATGTAATAAAAACAGCAGTAAAAATAAAAACTAAATAGCAAGTAATAAAAAGGCAGGAAAGTATTATAAAAATGAGATCGGTCACGTCGGGATGAATAATTTGGCTCAGCCGCTGCGTTTATAGTTCTTTCAGAATTACAATGTATTACCATATACTCTTTTCAAAACATTTATGTAGTAAGCCTAATTACATCAACGTTATCAGCAGCACTAATTAAACTCATTATTATCAGTCGACCGTACTTAAGTAACGGTCGAGCTATCCGCATGGTAATCGTCCGTCTGTCTGTTCGTCGCTGACGAATGTATTATAGCTAAACTTTAAGTCGTAAAGGAAAACTTTTTACACAAGTAATTAGTCATGTGTGTTAAACTTAGGCATGCAAAATTTTAGCCATCATTCAGCAAGGAAACATTGTCAAATTTGGGGTTAAATAAAGGGGTAGAAAATTCAATGAAAAACTGGCCATATGTCGGAAACGGTGAAATATAGGGCCAAGGTTACTATTGATCGATAATAGGAATTAGCATACGCTTTTTCAAATAAAATGAAAATCATCGACTTTGGATGACCTTGAAGGTCACGTCGCTGACAACCAGGACGGTCGGCTATCTTAGCGACAGCTGAGCTTCTTGTCTTAGGCTGAATTGAACGCGGCAACGACTTTTGTTCAGTTTAGTTGGTTCGCTTTGTACAGGGCTTCAGACACGTTCACAAGAGCTAGAGCGTTATACTGACGACGTTACCTTCGGTGCAGCCGAGTTCTGTCAGTAGTTTTGAAGCGAGTGTGCGTGCGTAACTCGCGATCTCTTCACCGCATAGTTCCCGCACGACTCTCACAGCACAAAACACAGCCGACGGCGGTCTGCAAACAAATCACTGGCAATTGCACGTCTCATCAGGAATCACATAAAATTATACACGCCGCCGCCAAAACTTACTTAACATTATTAATATTATTCTGGATGTTATGTGACATTTTATTTCGACATTTCACGATTACTTACATTAGTTATTATATTTCATGTAGGCCAACGGCGAGTCAGTTGATAAAGCAAGCTCAAACTGAGAAGGATTCGGGTGTTGTTTTCTCCAAAGATCTGCATTAAATTTATTGCAGGAATTGTTGCAGTAATCAGTAAAGCAAATCGTATTATGTTCGGCTTGCTTAAGAAGAAAAAAAGACTTTGCACAGACACCGGCCAGCTAGCTGAAGTTCGTTGTGTGGGAGCTCATCCGCTTAGCGGCAGTTTGAGCAGCGGAGACGGAGAGTGATACCCAATATAAGCTATAGCATACAACCCAAGTCGACCGAACCACCGGTGGGTGTCACTGGCTCCATTTAACAGCTAACGACTATAACCGACTATAGGTCACTGTATAACAGCAGTCCCAGTATTACGGCCTACTGTCGCATTCCTAACGCCTATAGCTAGAAAGTTTTATACTATTTCGCAACATAAGTCTATATTTTGACGAATTGTCAAAGTGCAAAAACTGCAGTAAGCTTAGTTTAGTTGTCATTGAATTAATGGAGAAAAAAGTTGATATATATAATGCAATTAAGTGTCTTGAATTTAAATAGAAGTCTTACGGGCAATTTCTTTCTTGCGGTGGCAAATGGTTCAGACAATACTGCCGAATGAAGTACGTTGTCAGAGGCTCACGATTATGCACGTTAGGACGTAGCAGACATTCTTTGTGTTCGTTGATCACTGCACAAAAAGACATTTTTATTAAGCAGCATGTCTGTGCCTATCTGCAACCGTTTTTACGCTAGACGAGCCAATAGCGGTAAAAAAAACTTTTTAAAAAGGCACACTTTTAAATAGGTACCCCTCTTTCACGCCCTCGTTCGATGGGGAACCCTTCGCGCAGGGGTGCTCGAAATTTCGTCACAAAAAACTAGAGTTTTTTAGGCAGCCCACAGTGTAAATTTAGAGATCCTAGCTTGCATTGTTAGGATAGAACTGCAGAGTGTGATAGACAGACAGACAGACGCCTAAGCCATAGCTAAGAACCGCGAAGCATTCTGCTGTCGCACGAAAAAGTGATTAATTTGTAGCAAATTTTCTGTCAAGTATTGTAACGAAAAACGAGCTGAGTGCTAACAGTATGCAACCAACTTTATTATACATGTACGTGTCAGCTATGTATTAATTTAGACCTACACCATACGAGTCTACACCTGTACGGCGCGTGTGGGCGAGTAGGGGCCTATGTATAAGACTTTCAACGCTAATGCTGCCGCAAGATTAGGCCTATTAGGCTACTATAAGAAAGAGCATGCGCACCATCAACATTCTCGCGGCAGACAAAGTTGACTGCAGTCTGCGCAACTGCAACCTGCTGCTGAAGTCGGATGACTCTTGGGTGGTCCGCCACCTGCTCGGAAAACTGGCACACTCGGGAAGACAGCTTTTCTCTGGCACAATCCTGGGCGGTCAACAGCGGCCTGCAATCGAATATATTCACAACTCTGTACTTCCTCGACCCGAAAGCCAGGAAAGCACATTGCCGCTTTTTTCTGAGATAGTTACAAAGTTAAATACTTTTAGTACGTAGCACATAGGCAGGAGGCCTATATAGATCTAAAACCGTTTCCATACCGGCACTAATTTTCTTACTCCGACCCTTAGTTGAACTTTAATCAGAAACTTTAACGTTACGGTAGACTTGAATAGACATAGTTGTTTATTTTACAGCTAGTTGCTCGTTCTTTTGCTTGACCAAAAGTTAGTTAGCAAACATCGTCAGTTAACGTTAACTAAAGAGTTAATTTTAGACGTCATTGATACAGCTCCGTCAGGTAGGCATAAACCCGTGATTTAACAGCAGTGGTAGGCCTAATCTATGTCAACTAATCAAAACGTTCATGTCTTAGACCTATGATAATGCTGACGCATTTGTGCTATGAGAGAACTACCAGTTTTAAAGCTTACCGAGTGCAGATGATAGCTGTTTTAGCCTTGTCATTTAGTTCAACATTTGATATTATATTGCGGTCTACTGTCACAAAGTTGCAAATTACAATACATCGACATACTCGCATGTTTCTTGGAGATCGATGTTGCTGAGCGTTTCCATAATCTCTTGGCCGCTCTTGTGCCTGTATGCCATGCGAACCGGCATAATGCATACTTCCAGCGAATTTCTACACATCCGAGCAGCTCCGGCTCCTTGTAAGAAAAAACATCACAACACGGCAGAATAATATATCAACAAGATTTAATCAATCCTAGCGCCATGTTGCGTGCGAATCAGAGGCGCAGTCGCAACAGAGTAACTACTCATCGCTCATCCCGCTGAGGGTAGAAGGTTGAGTTGACCTGATCACACAGTAGGTTAGTAAATTTTCAAATGACCGACGGTGAAATTCTAACGACAATCTGAAAGTTGCAAAACCGACCCTCCCACTCAACTTGAAGTTACGACCAAAATTCAGCTATAGCAACTTAACAGGTGTTATAGGCCTACCTGTACGTATACGTTTGTTCTTAAGACTTATTCAACACAATTTAGCAAAGCTCTTAACTGTCGTGTTAGCGCGATAGGCACAAGCAATCATCGCGCTAACTGAACTACGAAGTAATTTTCTCACGCTAAAATTTTTTCCTATCTACCGATATACTCACAAATTCACAATTTAACTTTTTCAAATTACGGTGTGCTAGAATGACTAACTTCGTTGTTCTGTGTAGCCTACTACTCTCGTACGGTATATTCGTACTGCAAACTGTGTAGATCGCACTTCGCAGTAATGTTTTCATACTAAATGGTTAAATGATCACGTGAATGGAATAATTGACTGCGTATATACCGTTTGTTCTGCAGACCTCGGGGTCTTCGTCGCTATTATCTCCACAGTCGTTATCACCATCACAAAGATAGCCCTCAAAGATGCACCTATTACCGCCGCCAGGACACGGGATGTATTCACGATAGCGGCACGTAGGTGGACTCTCTGCATAATAGACAACAAATTGCATAATTACTATTATAATATAGACCATAACTAGAAAAAAAATGTCGGTTCAGTGCCCAAAACTGCATAACGCCAACTAGTCCCCGGAACCGCCGCCGTTCGCCGCCGTTCGCCGCCGCCGCCATTAAGCTAGCTTAACGGCTTAGGTGTTTAAACGGCTAAGCCAGCCGTTAAGGCTTTAGCAAAAAGTTTCGGCAACTAACTCCAACCCTCAACATCTGCCACACGTTACGAAAATAAATTACACTATAGCAGAAAATAACGCGAACTTCGCCGCGAAAGCGTACTCTTTTTAATGAGCCTACAGGCAAAAACTAAAAGAAGTCCTCGACGTAGAAACATATAACCTTTCTTGACAGTATAGGTCTAATACGTCATTTCATTAAACTTAAACTGTATCATATCGTTCCGACTGATGAAACGAAAAGCGATGTCGATCGGGTTTTCTTCTCGAGTCGCTAAAATATAGTTAAAACATGATGTGAATATGCTATACATAGATTAAAAATGTAACATGAACCACATAATAATCAAAATAATGGCTTAGTTACTCTATTGCAGTTCGTTTTTATCGCAATGAAATATGATGTTTAATGCAAAGTAAATTATTTTCCGTTTTGTCAAAAAATACTGCTGCAGTCAGTGTGTTTGGTACAGTACTAACCGGCCCAAGATAACGTGCAGAAGATGCTCAGAATGAGGAGCAATGACGTCATCACCATCATCATCATCATCAGCAGCAGCAGCAGCAGCAGCAGCAAGAGAAGTGGAGTAGTGTTAATTGACGCTCAGACCACGACAATGCAGCGACACATCTAGCGCGTCTCTATCTATATCCGTGTGACAACTGGGAACCTATACGGGGGGCTTTGACCCCCACACGTAATCTTCAGTTTTCGTAACAACTTCCATTTGCCCAAACTTTTATTTCATTCGACGTACAAATTAGTTATAAAAACGCAAATATTTAACGGTCGTACCGTAAATATGTTTTTTGCATTAAACTGTTCATCACGTGACATTAAATACTGAAAAAAGTCAAGCGAAAACACAGACACTTTTGCAAATTTGTTCCATTTAACGAACTTTTTAAAGGGAACCCAACTCAACGCATGCTCTATAAATTTATAACAAGCAATAATTTCAGACTGATTATAATAGCGTATAATTCTACTGATTTTCGTCAAAAGAGATAATGTTTTCGTATATTTTGTTAGTCTGTTGACTATAAATAAAATTGCCGAGATACTTGAGAACTAATATACTGATTTCGATAAATCTGCCAAAGTGAGTGGCTAAATTTTTTGCCCATTCGAATGACGACCCAGATCTAAAAATTTCTAAAGACTTTTTTCGATAATTTGTAGCATGTGAAATATCGATACTTACTATTGTACCGTTTTGTACATCAGATGTCAACATTGTGATAAAATAGAACATCTCAGTCAAAAAGTGCACCGAGCAATTATATTATTGTTTTGGTAATCCTTGCAACTACTGTCACTGTGCACGAAATGTCCTTCAACCATCAACCCCACCTAAAGTTTAAACCAGTCCAAATTTCTGTCTCATCAAGCCGTCAAATTTAGCCTCTGCAAAATGATTTATGGCAACACAGACGATTGGTAGGTAATTGGCTGGACTGCATCGGTGCTAGGAATTGAACAGTTAATTCTGACATACATCAGACTGAGTTTGAGTGAGACTCTCATGCGGGCGTTAACGCGTCGAATCAGCTGCGCTTTCTCACGCTTAAGCCAAATTCCATTACGCCGACTTTCACCGAAACTTAGCAGCGGCAACGTGGGTTAAAAAAGTAGGTCAGGCAGAAGTTGCAATTTTTCGACGTACACTGCAAATTTTGGACAGGAATTTGACAGACCGTTGCCGTTTTCCGACAGCTAAGATTATAATGCTAAAAATTTCAATTGTGCCCTGAAAATTTTCCCAAAATAAGAGGTATTAAAGCTATAATTTTGCATTTTTGGACGACAATTTTTCGACGAGAAAAATTTTCTGACAGCCATTATTCTTTTGGTACTTGTCCGTTAATTCACCCGCACCCGAATTATTATTGTTAACGCTAACCTTAACTTTTACCCTGACCCTAAACCCAACCCTAACCCTAACCCTGATCCTAACCCTAACCCTATGGCTATCCCTAACCTTAGCCCTAACCTTAACTCTAGCGGTTAATTCGAGTCCGGGTGAATTAACGGACAAGTATTTTTTGCGACGACGCCACTGACACCAGCGATAAACGACCTTATTATTATTATTTGTTTGTTCACATTTTGCAGATGTTTACATTCAGATTGCTGTATGTGATTAACTGAAAGAATTTAGCCCACTTCGTCGAATGCGTCAAATTTACGTTTGTGTCAAGTGAGTTAATATAATAGTGTACATAGGATTTTGCAGCTGTTGGGAAATTCACACCTCCACACAAGCGGGGCAACGAACAGACAGGTAGACACACAGACAGACAGGCGCCTCTACGATAGCTAAGACGCGCTTAGCACAGCTGTCGTGCGTAAAAAAGCAACGTACTCTCGACGTTCGTTCGTAGCTGGATAAGTGGATAAGTGGATTAGCTGTGATAGCCTTCGAACGTACGTCTCGTCTGGACCAACTGACAGCGTACAACGCTCTCTGAACCCCAAACTCCCCAGACTTAACAAAAAGGGAAGGAAAAGACATACAAAGTAAAAAATAAGGAATAGATAAAGCCTAAAAAACAAGGAAAAGGGAAATGAAAAGACGTAGATCTCCCCGTTTCGAAATGCTGTTCATGAAATTAAACATACCGGTATTCCACAATAACCAGGGGGAAAACGTCCGTCTCCCGGCACGCGGTGCAGACTGTGACAGACTGGTCTTGTCATCGACTCCCGCGATCAGCTTGCAGCCAACTGAGCATCAACTAACCGAGATTTGATGAGCCGTGATGATTTCATGGCGTCACGTGTCCGTCACGCATTCACGCAATAGCCCTGCTCCAGTAGATTCACACACCTGCCTGCTCTATACTGCAGTCGTTTAGCGAAGTATTTCTGGACACCGAACAATGGCATATAGAAGCATTAGTGGCCTGTAGTTGCTGCTTGACTCATGCAAGTGAAACCGTAAGCTTACTATTCATAGATGCTAGGCTATGTCGTATTATCGTTTGCATCAATTCGACGCGCTATTATTGGTATAATACAAACTGACAGTTAAACATCATAGTGAAGCAATAAAGCTGGCAGAATGCAGTACGCGTGACGCTTTATTGCCAACTGAACTTAGAGCCTGGCAGTTCGCTTGGAGATTCTGATAATAAATTGTTGTTACTGGCCTAGGGGAAAAGTCCTAAGCACTCAAAAAGCAGGGAAGAAAACGTCCGGGAGGGAAAAAGTCCAAGGGGAAAAACGTCCGCGGTTGACAGACCCAGGGGGAGTTTCTGCCAGACACTGTATATTCCAGTTGCAGCGAACTGCCTTTTTCGCTCAGTAGGCTTACCAGTTCATCCACGGTCACGTTTTCTTCAGTGCAGGATTTGGTCTGACGCTCTCGTGCCGATGGTCGGCGCTTTATGTTTTCCAGAACTTAATCTATAAAGTGCCCCGTCTTCATGTTTAAACTAGTAAATTTCTCCTGCAGTGTATTTTTGCATTGACTGTGGGAGGTTTCAGTTACAATTCATTCGGCTGCAGAGATCAGCAAGCATCTGTTACATTATTTGCTCGTGAATGAAACAATGAAGCTGCTATGATGCTGCGAGGTTGATACGGTCGGTTAGGTTTCTGCGAGCTTGCAGGTGCAGCGCGCATTCAGGCGTACCCGACACGCTTCACACATTGCATCCAGCAATGTCAATCTTATTTTATAACTCGCTGGTCGTCGCCGCCGATTTGAATTTCTGACGCTCTTCAAATCGCTCGCTCGTTTTGCGCGTGAATTACTCAAGCTTGCGCCCGGCCGCCTTGCCGCATGCATTATGGAAATACACTGCGTGCGTGAGTCATGAAAAACTGCATTATTTTATTGACGCATGACTTTGTATACCGTTAAACAATGTACAAAATATTAGCGAAAATTGGTAACAAAATAAGTTAAACTTCGCTTGTATAACATGGCTTATGTAACTGTCCTAACCTTTAAAAAGTGAATAATCTTGTCTTTTCCAAGCAGAGGGCTCTGTGCCGTTTGCTGCAGGTAAAACAAAACTTTACAGTATTTGTTCTGTTTGTCATCATAATTTGGGGCCGCCAGAGATGCTGAAACTGGCTCCTGTACCTGCTGTTACTACTTTTCATGAACTATTCAGAAAAGTTTGGACCAGCGGCCAAGTTCCTTCCGAGTGGAAAGAAGACATAATAACGTCACTGTACAAAGAAAAGGAAGGAAAAACTGACTGCAGCAGCTAGAGACCCATATCTTTGTTATCCGTGCCAGGAAAAGTTTTCACTCACGTCATGTTAGCAAGGATTAACCTACTGTTGAACGTCCACCGTAGACCACAACAGTCTGGATTCACTGCAGGAAGGTCTACAATGGCTGTCCGCTATCCGGCTGTTATCTGAACTACACCGGGAGTTTGATCGCCCACTTCATGTAGCCCATGCAGACCCGAAGTCCGCTTTTGATTCCGTGGACAGGCAAGCTCTGTGGAAAGCTCTCAGGGGTACAGGTATGCCACAAGTACTCCTCAAGCTTATAGAAGATTTGCACACTGGAAAAACATCTCGGGTCTGTCTTGGTGGATTGATGTCTGACATTTTTCCCACGTCATCCGGTGTTCGTCAGGGATGCATCTTCGCACCGGCCCTTTTCTGCCGAGCAATTGATTGGATTATGAAACGAACTGCTCGAGAAGCTAATGTTCATGTTGACAACAACTTGTACACAGACCTTGATTACGCCGGTGATGTCGTGTTAATGGCTGAACAGACAGAGACGTTTCGATCAGCTCTCACGATATTCCACCAGACTGCTAAGGACCTTATCTATCGTGGCAGAAAACTAAGGTACAGAACCTGGGCGCGGGTGATCCTGCTGCAGACATAACGGTTGCTAACAACACCATTGAAGCAGTTACAGAGTTCCGGTAGTTGGGCTCTATTCAGTCGTCTTCTGACAGATGCTATCCAGATCTACATCGACGAATTGGAGTGGCCTCCTCCGCCATGCACTCAACGCAACGCTGCTGGCGTCAAAAAGGGTCTAAGTCTGGACACCAAGCTAAGACTATACCAAACTTGTGTTCTCCAAATCCTGTTGTATAGAACTGACAAATGGACCCTACTGGCAGACGACACACGCAAATTACAATTCTTCCATATGTCATGCCAACGCCAGATAATGGGTGTGAAGTGACAGGCCATGTGAAGAACGTTGACATAGCCGACCTGTTTGTCAAGCATTGCAGATATAATCAGCAAGAGGCGCCAAGCACTGTTTGGTCACGTTGTTAGACTGGATGCCACCACTCCTGCACACCAAGCGTTATGTCAGGTCATTGCAATGAAAAGCGATCAGCGTCCGCGAGAATAAACTGACCTCCTGGGCGTCCTCGAAAGACCTGGATACAGCAGATCGGCAACGGAACACCGGCCAGCTGGAGACAGATGTGGCAGAGTGCAGATGAACGTTCACATCGTGGGGAGTCGCCGCAACGGACCTCAGCTGTCGTATATCAGAACAGCAACGCGTCTGAGTCTGCACAAATAATAAAAAACAAAAGTACAAATTTCGTCCAATTAAATGCCGGCAATTTAAAACACGATGATGATGATAATGATGTTAAGTTAATGATGTTAAGCTATCGCTTTGGATAGTTAAAAACCATGTAATTTAAAATAAATGTTTTGCATTGTAAATAAGTCATGGCCTGCGGTAATTTTATTTACTCACCCCAACAATTTTTGCTAGGTGCGTGAAAATGCACTGTATATATAGGCCTACAAACTGCAGCTGTGAAATACAGCATTTTGTAGCTCGTCATTATAAAGAAAAAACTTTAACCGTGACATAAACGGTGCTTCTTAAAACGCAATTAACACTGATTTTTGCAGTTACAATAAAAACAATTACCGATATTCAATCGTCAAAATATATAGTGCTTATAAGCATATGCAATGGTGGGTTCAGAATTTTGAAATGAAAGGCGGAAGGGTATGGTTGGGGTCCGGAGCTGTTCCCTCTCCTAAATCGGCCAATAAGCATATGATCAGTAATTGCTGAGAGAGTAAATGCAACGTGGCCCACTTGCTCAAATCTTAGGGTCATGACAGCGATACATGTGAACTTCCTTACTTTAACTTACTGACAGCAACGGCAAGAAATGCGGAAGAAGGCACACAGTTGAACGCTGTTCACTCACCCACTATCAATGAGAGACATCGGAGCATATTTGCTCATTTCCGCGGGGCGGTGACGTCACGTCTACGCCATAGAGTCACGGGCGAGCGAGCGGGCGGGCTGGCGGAAGAAGAATTCTGCCTCCGCAGCATGGAGAAGGCGTGTGCAGTGCAGCGAGGAGGCTTCACTGACCAATTAGCTATTACGCCTGATTGGCGACGACGACGGGCCGATCAGGCAGTCAGTGGCCGTGGTCAGGAGGTCACGACCTGTGAGGTCATCATGCTTCAATGGACACTCAGTTCGCAACTCATCGCGCTTATCCGTCGGTCGCCGGTATCATTATTGTCTCCAGCGCCAGCGACTGTATTGTATGCTTGCTGCACGCGTCTTATGCTACCCGCACAGACTCAAACGTTCAGTTCCGCTTTGCATCCAGCTTAAGATTGTTTTTATACCGGATTGTTCGCAAAAAGTAAACAGATAAGCCCCCAAGTTGCATATATTCAGAACTTTGTTTAACATATTAATCAGTAAAATCAATCAATCAAAACACTTAGGCTACAAAAGTGGCCAGTGGTTTATAAAATAAAATGTAAAATAAAACATAAATTATGTCCGCATTTAATAAGCATACATTTGCAATAAAATGTTTGCTGTAAGGGTAATGTTTCGGTAATTATTTTATTAGCTAAACTTGACAATCATTAATCGCTAAAGAACTCATCGCATCGTAAACGCATCGTAAAACATACTCAGTTTTTTCGAATAATGGTAACTAACTTATAACTCACTCACTTGTAACTCTGCTGTCTTATTTATTCTAAAGTTGATTGCATTTCACCAGGTAAGCGCATCGCAGTGTAGCGACGAGTTTGAGAGGTAATGGGATCTTCAGTGGCCACTTAAGAGCAAATGTACTGCAAAATGTGTCAGTACGAATTATGAAAATAGGTGAATATGTGATGCAGTTATGACAAAAACTTAAGGATTATTTTCTATTGTGCCGCTGTCTACATTGCATGCGGTATGCTTCTACGCACATCGCGCATCACTCAGCATGCAAGCAGTCATTAATAACGTATTCACTGCAGCGAGTCATTGTCATTGTCAGCGTCAGCAGCAACAGCAGCAGCAGCGTCGTGATAGCACCAACAGCATGGCGACAACAGCTGCTCTGTAACTGACTGACAAATTCTTTATTACTCCCTGCCTATACGCGAACAAGTCACGAAAGTCGCAGATTTTTAAGGTCAAAATTACAGGATGTAGTTCGCCGACAGACGGAAAAAAACTTTGAGGAGCGTACAGAGCGACGTAACTAAACTGAACTGAGCAGACATACATGTAGTTTAGTTTTGACGAACTGACCAATGAGCATGCAGTAATGCATTACAGTCGGCACCGTATGTGACTAGACGTACGCAAGCGTCAACCAATGAGCAGTCGACTCGCCCTGATTGCCCATTCATCAGTTCGTCAAAAACTAAACCGTGTCAGTTCAGTTCAGTTTAGATACGTCACTCAGTACGCCTTTTTCAAATAAAATATGTTGTGTATTTTAACGATGTCAAACACTGAGTATGAGTAAGCTAACAAGAAGTCCAGGCTAGGAAAGGCCGACCGTACGCTAGTGTCCGAAGGCCAGCAAACGAAAGAATCAGTTTATACCACTCCTGTTTGTATAGAAGGAATGGTCAGCAAGGAAGGTATTAGATAGTGCGTTTGCAAACGTCTGTAGTCTGTTAATAATAACCATTGCGCTGATACAGCTTAGCCCTAATGCGCCATGCATTTTTGGGTACTGATGGAGGAGCGAGACCCCTGTTTTGGGAGAACAGGCGTCTGTAGCAGGGGCGGCGATGGTACCGTCGGATAGGGCATTGATAAGTTTATAATGGCCTGTTAATAGTAGCCATGCCGCTATCTGAAGTAGTTCGGCCACAATTCGCAATGCAAGTGTTTGAGCCGATGGGGCCCATATGGGGTCTAGGCTTAAAGCTTTTATCAATGTTTTGAACAAGGCCTTAAGACATACCTTTATGATAGTGCATACTTGTATCAAGCGCCTGAGAACTCTGTTTAAGGGGCGCCGCATAAATCTAGGTATTGATTGATTAGTAGAGGTTCTTTTACGACACTGCGCTATATAAATTAACATTTGACATTTGACATTTTGATCGATGGACTTATGATTAAGCAGTCTTGGCTAAGGTTTTGCGTCGAAGGCCATAGGCCTAAACTTTGCGGCACCACATGCACCAGTTACCTTAGTTCCTGTGCACATTTTTCCATTGCGCCGTTCAGCTAATTCGATACGAAACAAGTTTAAAGTAAGTTCACAGAGAGAGGAAATTGTTGGTGAAGTAATTGATCAATGACTGCAGCGGTGGGACTTCGTCGACCAATCAGCGGCAGTATTCGGCAGCAGTGAGCAGTGGGCGGAGCTAGCGACCGCGGGCGTGTGACACGGGGGCAGAGCCGTGTGGTGGGTCGCGTTACAATGACCAAGTCTCTCTAACCACAATCTTTTGTATAGGACTATATGACATCGCGCACTTTGTCCATCAGTCAGCGATGTTTTAATATAGCGCAGTGAGCGTGAGAAAAGTAACCAGCCTCGTGAACAAACCGTCAACGACTTCACACTGTTTATTATATACTGATAGCTACAGAATTTGTAGGTACAATAATCGAGGAGGCCTACAAAATGTTTCGACTGAATTTCTGGGCGCAGTCGGTGCTGAGCCCGTCGGGTGTCGGTGGCAGTCTGCCGTTCAGTGGACCGGTACAAATTGATCCGCGCTATCTGTCTGGCGTGACGCCTATCCTACCGCCGCCGCCTCCACCGCCGCCAATGTCGATGTTATACAACTCCCCGCCGCCTCTGATGCCACCGGAACCGTTCTATCGACGTCCTACGTTGATCGGGGGCTTCAGCGACGACTCCGATAAGTCGAGCCCAGAGTTGACTGACGTCGACAGCGGCGGTGTTGGTACCACGGAGACAGGGGGTCGGACGTCGCCGACTGGACGGGTGTTAAGCGGTGGTCATCATGGACATCGTGGCCTGGACTGCAGCGGTATAGAGACGAGTCATGGGCGCAGTGCTGCTTCACGACTAAGCGGTTATCCGTCTCTGCAGCTGCTGCACTCGCAGCTAGAGGCACTGAGACATTATCAACAGCAGCAGCAGCAACGGCGTGAGATGACGCAGCAAGATGCGGCAGGTGAGTTGTTCACAATTATATACGTTTTTATTTACAAGACACCTGCATTTACTAATTACTGTAGTATAATAGTGATAGTGGTGTTGAAATAAAGTCCAAAAATAAACAGGTAAACGTTAAATGTAAGGGCGAGTCGACTGCTCACTGGTTGACTCTTGCGTACGTCTAGTCACATACCTGGTTTTTATTTACTCATATGGCAAAAAAAACAAATAAACAAAAAACGCGTGACAATGCATACTGCATGGCCGATGCATTGTAGTTTTCTAAAGAATTTCTTACTAAATTAATTATTAGAAGTAGCTAAAAATTGAATATCCATTATAACTGAGAGCTGAGTTTTTTCATGGTGTTAGTTTTTATGATTTCGTAAATAATTTGTTAAAGTAATACAGCAGACGGATGAGCCGAGGACGAGAATTTAGCAAGCGCGATCGAGTTGACTCCCTTTGAACTTTTGGAAAGCTTTCACAAATGTCAATTTTGGTAGTAGAGTCTTTCACTGAACTGGCAGTAAAGATTTCGTGATCCTTTCGTTTTGACAGGGTCACAGTCCGCATTCTCATAGATTGTAACGGACGGGCAAATGGACGGGCGCCTTTGCCACAAGACAGGGCATCTTTCACGTAAAAATACGTCGCATGTGCAGTTTGCGGGAATAAAAAAACGTTTCATTAAAACCTTATAATTATTTTTGAAAACAACACAACAGTTATGAAAGAAATCTGCAGCGGTTATTAAGAAAAATTGTGTTGATTTGAAAATGCAACGGCAGTAGTGGGCGCAGTGCGTCGTTGCGCCAGTAGGGAGTCATCGTCCAGCTGTGATCAGCAGACGTGTGATCAACAGACGACGTCTGCGTTCCATCAGCCACCACGCCGACGTGCTCTTGCTTCGCCTGACCACATCACCCCAGCAGACGCCGGCGCAGACAACACCCCAGACAACAACTCGACTCACCGTGGAACATCATCACCTGCGGCTGTAGCGACACCTCGTCATAACGACAGCAGGTCGCCAGCCAGAAAAACAGGTTAATTACTCGACTCAAACTTTGTCTTATTTCAGGGCAACTGCTGTGCTTATCATTATTGGGGTCGTGACAGGGGCACGGAGGCAATTGCCCCTTTCTAAATTTTAGCCTATCGGAAAATTTTCTTTTTATCGAAAAATTTTATTTTATTTCTAAGATACACAATTTAAAGCTGAAAATGAAAATATTTATTTTGGGCAATGTTGGGCAACACTAAAAGCATGCAAACATTCTCTGTCGGAAAATTTTCGCTGTCTTTATCTGTCTATCAGAAAATTGCAACTTCGTGTTCCCCACTTTCTAAACCCACGACATTGCTGCCTGCCATGCATTGTTTACGTGCTGTTTTATCTTCAATGATGTTGATAAAAAACAGTGTCGATACGGCATCATGTGAGGGAAATATTTTTACACAAGTTCCAGTTAATTAATACAGAAGTAAAGGCTGCGAAAGTCTTTATTCGTGATGCAATTGTAGCAGCATGCAATAAAATTGAATTTGAGATAAACTTAACTATTTGCATTCGATACACGTGTTGCGGTACAATACAATATGTGCTCATCATGTATCGGTATATTGTCACGCATGCAGTAAATGTTTGCAGCGGTAGGCCTATATAGACGTGCGCGTGTTTCGGGCGATTATTGTCTGCGCTGTGATAGGCCAATGCTAAGATGGTCTGTAACGATGTAAAGTGAGTTATGGACGGCTATTATTGTATGATATCGCTGCAGTGAAATATGAAGCTGTGCTTGAGTGTAGTGCATTTGATGCACGTGCGTCTAGCACGTGTTCAATGACTTCGGGCACATCTTATTCCGCGACCTAGCAGCTATGTGCAATAATAACTGTCGAAACGCGATACACTGCGAACTATTTTTATGGGTGCAATTGAAGACAAAAAAGCGAGGCGAACAAGAACTATAAGTTAACTTTTTTACATTTAACGTTTACCTGTTTATTTTTGGACCTTATTTTAATACCACTATCACTACAGTAATTAGTAAATGCAGGTGTCTTGTAGTGAGGTAGATATTGTTCCGTTAAAAAAGAGAGCACTGAGAATTTTTTGAGATGTCTATTGAGGATTTTTGCATATGTAATAAAAAAACGTCATAAATTTAGCAATATTTCATGCATTTGCACTTTTTGTAGTACGCAACATTTGCATTTTCATCGTGGCTGTAGCATGCTGTCTGACTGTCTGTTAGCATTAAAAGTTCATAATTTATTGTAAGTGGACTGTAATCACATAATTTCGGTTGGCGTAGGTTATTGCGAACATCTTTCCTTACAGTGCGTAGACATTACCTTTTTATCAACTTTATAAACTTTTTGGCAATGGCAATAACACCCCTATGCAGACGTACAGAAATAAAGAAAACAAGAAATAAAGGAAAGTAGTTGGATGGTGCAGACAACGAAGATAGACGCCGTACTTAATTCTTAGTTTTGGTTATACAAGAATGAAATTTAAATGGGGGCGCTGAAATCGCGAGACCTGACAACGCAGCACCAAGTAGCAGGGGTGGACATCGCGAGACTTGTTTTAATGTGCGAGTATCTGTTTACTACAATTTTTTCTGCATGTCACGTAGCCCGCGAAATGACGGCGAAAAGCGGACAAAATTCATCAAGTATAACGGAACAAAAACACTGAATTAACTTTGACGCGATGCACGCCTACTCAGCAGTAAAAAGCTAGTGTTCCGTTACGAAAATGTCAGCTAAACAGCGTCAAATAACAAAAAAAAATACGCTAAATGTCTCCGTCGTACTTGCAGAGGCATATGATATAAAAGTCGACGCACAGCTTGAGTTCAATAGAAACACAAAATCAAACTTCTGATGCTGACGTCGTCACTGCTGACTGACTGGCTTCGTCGTCGTACTCGCTGCTGCTGCTGCTGCTGCTGTCGACACGCAGCTGTAGGGACTACGTATGAGTGCCGAAAGCAGCGGCAGACTCACCGGACAGTGAACGACGTTAAAAAATCTATAACTTCGTCGTTTTTCAACAGAATCACATTTTATTTGGCTGTTAGATGTAGAAGGTTTCAGTAAATAAAGCTGTAAAATTTTGTATTAAAATCCTAAACGGTTGCTGAGAAAACGGCGAAAAAATTTAGGGGTCCACTTTTTTTGCCGCACCCTGTAGATGGGCTGTAATCCCGCCACTGACACTTCCTTAAAGTTTACCATGTCGATGTGAACTGCGGTAGCAGCTGCTGCACTTTCTTAGTTTTTTGGAAGACTTTTATGCACATATCTGGTGCCGCGTTGTCATGTCTCGCAATGTCCACCCTTGCTATCCAGTTCCAGTCGTTGTCCAGTTCCGCGATGTCAGTCCCCACAATTCTGATGGTCTCGCGATGTCAGGTCTCGAGATTTCAGTCGTCCCAATGCAGTTGACCCATGCATGCAGTTAAACTGAACTTTGCTACAATGCCGTTCCTGACAACTGACGTTCAGCATCATTATGATGTCAGGAACGGCATTGTAGCAATGTTCAGTTTAACTGCGTCATTGCGAAGTCAGTTCGTTTTCGTCAGAATTCAACAATGAAGCAGTTTTGTCTTCTAACTAATGTCTCGAGTGATAATTGACCGATAAACCTGTTCGTTAAGAAGGCCTAGTGCATAAAGATGTTAGCCGATAGACGGTGGTTTATGAGTTGCTTGCAAGCTAGACTGCCCTGCAGTGACTGACTGACAACATATTGCCAGTGATGATGAGCAGTAAATTGTGCGAAAGCGATACACACAGTTGACGCGTCCGCCAGCTAATTAGCATACACGACGTGCGTGCGTCTACAGCAGGTAGTAATGGTGAAACACTGGCGCTGTGAACTCGTGGCAAGGTGTAAATTGCTGGTTTGTTGCTGGTGCTGACGCTGATGACTTGTGACGGACGGACGGAAGGGCCAAAGACAATATAGGCCTGCAGGGGCTGTACAATCTCTGGGTCGGACGGACGGGCACTGACCACTGACGTCACTGTCTGACGTCACAAAGCGCCGGCGGCTGTTTACGGAACACTGCTGCTGCGACTGCAGAGAGTCATAATGAGAACGCATGTAAAATACATAGTTGGTTGGCTACACTGTATACATTTAGTACAGACTATGGACGAACTGATGGGCAATATTAGTATAGAGCACACGCACCAGCCGGTATCCGGTGTCATGCAACTTTGGGTGCGACACGTTATAAAGATTTGTGTTTAAAACCCGTTTACACTATAGTTATAACGATGACATTGTGGTTGGAGATATAAAATTGCAGATATGACATTTTTACCATCAAACAAAAAATTAACTCTACCATTACATTGTCAGTAAAGTTTATCTTATAATGCGTAAGCGTAACGGTGATGTTTGAATTTTAATTTAACTGACAATATGTTGGTCACCATCAAACAACAACAAAAAAACTGAACTAGCATTAAATTAAATGATTACATGAACGTTTAAACACGACAGAAAATTAAAAAAACACACACTGCATAAAGTTAAAGCCAACAATTAATTTTCGCTATTAAATTTATTGAATAAATCAGCAGTTAGTTCATTTGGGAGTTTGTGGCCAGACTGTTTTGGCAGTATTTTACGAGATTTATCTTAGTAAATTTTAACATTATAAAAAAGAATTACAGCAATAGCGTCGACAATTTCTAACGTGGTAACGACTGCACAGTTTTTGAGAGTCTCGAACAATATTCGATCCACGGAGAACAAAAATGTCAGATAGCTCTATATATATATATATATATATATGTGTGTGTGTGTGTGTGTGTGTGTGTGTGTGTATATATATATATATATATATAT
>Ga0056128_1003796_pt1 | contig 18719 bp, 9 predicted proteins | sample WorMetLIZISLAND2_FD_71113 | JGI IMG/M metagenome (GOLD analysis project Ga0056128, IMG submission 71113) | Marine gutless worms symbiont microbial communities from Max Planck institute for Marine Microbiology, Germany - Olavius geniculatus... ... | reverse complement strand
TTCGTAAATTCGAAAGGGGTCACCCCGAACGAGGTCGCTAAATGAGAGGGGGGTGGTCAAAATTTGCGATTTTTGGCCAATAACTCGTTGTATCTCAGTAACGGTGCGAGATAAGGCCTAAGTTACTATTAATCACTAATAGGAAATCGTATACTGGCTGTCGATTGGCGCCGAATTCAATGACCTTGGATGACCTTGAACGCCAAAATAGGGGGTTTTACGGATTTTTTTTCGCGATATGAGGCTGCGCAAGTCTATATCATTCACAAGGAGGCGCCACCGTCGCCAACGCTACACGCGCCTATGGCCGATGTGTATTATGGTCCCGATAGGCCGAGTCCAAGTGATATGCGATGTTCGAAACTATAACTACTGAACTGGAAATGCTATAGGCTTTCGCGCATCTCGTGAGCTTTGCTCAAATTTCTTGTTTAACATAAATATTCGTCCAGGTCCTAAAGCGACATTGACACTTTTCGCAACCTGGCGTGCAATTATTGATCTGCGGGTATGTAAGGTGAACTGGACATTGCTGTAACGACACAACGCAAGGCATGAAGGTGAAACCAAGGGACGTGTAGACGCTGAGTGATGGCGTCTCACCAGACGAGTGGCGCCGCAACATGAAAAAGCTCGGTCGATACGCCGACGTAGAGTTGTATATAGTGTCAGTAATACACATCCATTACGTCTTCTTTCAAAGTGTTTTGTTTAGAAACAGCCGCGTAATATACAATAGCCTACATATATCAATTGCAATGTAATTACGAAACGAGAATTTTTCTTGCGACTCTGGGCTCTATTGCACCTGTGCGAAGCACTGCAATAATAGACTATACATTCAGCTCTGCAATACTAGTTTTCTGCTTGCTTTAAGCAGGCCCAACAAACTCGCAGAAAACTTTCTCCGAATTTCCTGACTGGTCAGTACATGAACCTTCGTGTCTAAGTACAGGAACAACACTGTTGTTTAATGTTCGCGGCTCCATAATCTTATCTAGAAATACCGCTCGAGTTCATTTCAGTCCTGATCTGCTAATAAGCTATTATGAGTCTTGACCTACCAACTTAAGTAGCCTAGCTTAACAATCTTCGTTATTATAACACGCAATTTAGCGACTAGTGTAAATAGGGATTTACCCTGATAACCGTTCTGTTGTGCAATGGTAGCTGTTCGATGCAGAATAAATAAACATTGTTATTGTGGCAGTCAATTCTCGCAAACGGCGGCGAGTTTTTAACGAGTTAGCCTAGACTGAAACGAAAAAATAAACATGCTTTAAAAGTTAACGTTGCTGTTCTAATGACCGAAAAAGCAGTTTCCATAGAATGTGTTTTTAAAATGTGCCTGCATAATCGATGAGATGGGTAAGCTGTTGGCCCCGGAAGCGAGTCTGTGGAATAACACACTGATGTGCACAACACCGCGGCACTGCGCTGCTGTTTGTCCAGCGACGCGATGGTCAGGGCTGGCGACGCACGCGGCGTGTCTCGACTTATTTATCAGATCAGAGCCTCTCCAAAGTCGTCGTCGTCGCTCGACAAAACATCTCTCGGCGTCGTCATCAACTCGTCGTCTAATGAAAGCTCAGGCTCCACTAATTGTTTCTATTTGTTGTAAATTCGTATTGTAGGCCCTACAGCAAGCCAGCGGCGTCGTGAGTAAAAAGAAGTTGGGGGCATAATACCCCGTTTACACGATCAAGCTGGATCGACGAGCTGGCTATATGTTAGCTGGACGAGCTAGCTCGATGTTTGCTTGACGTTTGCTTGATGTCTGCTCGATATTTGCTCGACGCTTGCTGAATGTTTGTTCGACGTTTGCTCGACGTTTGCTCGACGTCTGCTCGATGTTTGCTTGATCGTGTAAACGGGGTATAAAGTTGCAATAATATTTCGACATCCAGCTGCAATTTTTCGACAGATGCGATAGGGTGCTCTCACAATTTCAATCTTGCCCTCCTCTTTTAAACTCCACTTAATCAGGAATTTCCATCCCCATATTTTGTATATTGGAAAACAATTTTAGCAAACATAATTTTACGACAGGCTAAAATTTAGAGAAGGGCTAATTACTCCGAGGTCTGTTTTCTCCTGCCCCCCTATAATGACGCCACTGCAACATGCTGCACAGCAAGCCGTACGACAAATTGTACCGAGTACCGAGTGAGTCGGTTCGCAAAAAATAAAGCAGACTACAAATCCACAGCGTTTTGGCATGTGAGAATATTGACAATGTACAGCAACAAATCCAAGTAGTGGAGTTTCGTTCTAACTCTACGTAGGGCTTATCGTTTGAAGCAACTTCCAACACTAGGCCTACCATCATCGCCACTCTGTCGTGTCAGCACCGTCTGTTGCAGTCGTGGCTATTTTCCGCATCCGACTTTCTCTTTCGAATTCATCGTAATTTCAATTTCATTATAATACAAAATATTTAGCGCGCTCACAAAAAAATATCAGCGGCGAATGTTGTCCGAAAAAAATCGACTGAAAAGCTACGTAAAATGTTAGCCCGCATTTAATACCGATAACAGTTGGAGCAGTTCTGACTTTTTATTGATAGGCTACAGAGCTCCATGTAGATGGGCGAGCATTAGTGAGAGCGCTGAAAGTTAATCTACGTTGTATAATAAATCCACAGCAAACCGAAATAAATGAAGTGTGGTGTAAGGACTTAGACTTAGAAACTGGTGCGGAAACGCAAGTTAACTAAATAAAGGCGGATGCATTGTATTAAATTGAAATGCCAAAACATGCTTTTCTACCAGGCTTCCACAGTGACAGTATCATCACCGCACCACGCTGTACACAGACCAGAAAAACCCCTGCTGATATATGTAGAAAAAACATGTCGGCCCTTTGCCGGTATAGGTCCAGAATTGTGCGGCCGTGCGCCCGACCTTATAAGCTTACTCCGCAGTTATAGGCTCTATTTGCCCTGCGAAACGCTTACGCAATTTTTTTTGCATTTTTTCATTATCGAGTTAGGAGCCCGCACAGGACGAACAAACAGACAAGCAGACGCGCAAGACCCGTTATGCGGCTGTAATTATTATGGCCGCATAGCAACGTCAGCATTGGTATCAGTGCTGTTGCCAACTGCATGTCTACGTGCTTCGTTATGGCCTAATCACAACACTTCGATCGCAGCTAGGCTGTATAATGAGTTTCGTATAATAACGAACCATCTTGTTAGCAGTGGCTGTACGTGTGCTGCAATTATGCATCATTCGTCGCAGCTGCCGTCGTCGTCAGCATTAGGGAGCTGCCACATGTGCGACAAAATTAAATTAAAACAGTACCTAATTAATCAAGCTACAATAAAACAACTAATTTTGTTTTTATGACAACTTAGGCCTATATACACTGTACTGTTCGTCGGACAGTGGTTCCGACGAAAGCAGCAGCAGTTGCCCAAACGTCAACAGCAAACTAACTACATGTAATGAAATGTTGCAATTTGATAAATTTAAGCCCTACACAGCTTTTTAGCCAGTTCTGTTGTACTGCAGTATATGCGAACGCCGGTAATAAAATACTAACTCTCTGCAAGTTGGTACAGACTTGCATAAAACATGTATGAAAGTTTTCTAAATAAATGCAGAGGTTCGCAAATTAAAACTTGGTACATGTGTAACAAAAGCACGCTAAAATCAAATAACTACAAGACGTCGCCGTCGATTTCATTTACTCACAGTGCAGAACGTGACACTACAAATTTGCACAAAACTTGTACAAGCGTATTTTGTTCCCATATACCGGCACCACAAAAACTGTAGTAAGACTACAACAAAATACACTATTTTTAAACATATTTATAGGTTAAAATATTAATGCTATATTAATTCCGAAGAAGGCACTGCTGCTTAAACGTCAAAGAACTAATAAATAAAGATTGTAATTTGATTAATTTATATAACTTATAAAATACATTATTGGTTTATGGGCCTTATTTTGTTTTATCGATTTTTTATTGTACGGATTGCTGCAATAAAACAGAGTTAGACTAAGATGACGGCGACCATCTGCAGTAGTTTCATTATATTCTGTTGCAGATGTGTGGACACATGACATCGTGGTGTGGCCAGGAACTAATATGTGCCGCAACAAGGCACGCAGAGAAGATGTCGCGATCGGAATGCCGATGGCAACGACAGATGGAGAAAAGGAAGAGAGCGCACTAGAACCGACTAGAAAGTCTGCAATATTATATACTCATCTTTATTCATCAACTCAATCGACAGCAGTCTGTATGAAAACCTAAACGTGAAAGTAATGAAATGAACTCAAAAATATATTATTGACTAAAGTCGCTGTATGAGACAAACGTTGCAATATGAAAGCAAACAAAGTTGTCCATAGGTTACGACTTACGATTCTAGACTAGACTGGTTGCAAAATAACCAAGACTCAGATTCGGCCACTGGCTGACATTGTGCACTTTAAATATGCACATACTTAAGACGCATATCCACATTAAATATAATAATAATAATAATAATAATAATAATAATAAGTTAACTTTATTATTCCGGAGAAATCTCTAGTGCGCTGAATGCGTTATCAGTACATCTGAAGCAAAAATGGTTTAAGAAAACATTCCACAAGTCTACGCAACAAATAATAACAATTATTATTACTGTAAACTTCAGAAAAATATCTAAACCAGATGTTGCTTTATATAAATGCTTCAATAGATATCATATGCAAATTGTTTCACAATGGACGGAACTACGATAGTGAACATTCATGGATTGCAGGGCTGTATCGTTCATGCAACTGCAAGAAATAGTTCCGACTCAATGCAAAAACTTTAGCCGCCACCTCAAAAGTTAATGTGAGGTGAGGAACCTCTTACACTGGCAAAATAAATGCATGAATGCCAAGTAGCACAGTACAACATCACAACTATGCTGCCATTTGTATGGACACTTAAACAAAATGCAAAATATCGGCACTGAGATAGTGATTCAAATAATTAGGCCGGACGACAGGTATGCGGCCGCCCGGTTAGTTGCCGAAGGTCATACGCGCCCAAAGCACTGCGTCTAGTGTGCAGTGGGCAAAGCCGCCCGTGTGCGTAATCCTGCCGGCCGACCAGCGCTTGAGTTGCCAGCCGAAAGTATGTACTTACACAAAATCTGCTTCCTTTTCTAGAGGGTTTAAATATCCGATGATCTTCTGAGCTGAAAAAATGAGCACTTTCTTTATTCCTACCATGGTGACGTTCACACCAATTTCGGTTTTTCCTATACGCTTTTTTTGCTTTCAAAGTAGAAAACCTTACACGACATGCAGACAGCGAGACAGACAGACAGACAGACGAACGGATGGACGGGCAAGACCTGTAATGTGGCCTATTAAAACGAGTGCATTATATCGTTATAAGACAACGAGATCAAAGTCCGAAGCGGCGTGTCGCTGTTGTCGTCGTTGTTGGGCATAGTCTCTCAGTGATGACGAAGGAGGAAAAAATGATCGGGTGCCAGTGTGATGGGTACCGGTGATTAGTCGTGACCGGCGAGGCAGCGTATACTCGGCGGCTGCGTACAGAACCAGACTGACTGCCAGCAAGACCGACATGACGTACAGCTTGGTGGACAGTCACGCGGAGGACCACCTACAACCGAACCAAAAGCACCCACAAGGCCACCCAGATGTACTGAGATGACGTATACAGCGTGAAAAACAGACACGCTGTAGACCACCCAAAATATGAACAGGACCACTCAGAAGTAGTGATATGACGTAGAGCTTGGTGGAAAGACAAGGCGGCCAGCGCAGACCTCCGACGACGTCGACCTCGTCATCAGTCGACTTGTCACCGGTCGAGCTGACGAACGCCGCCACGAGTCCCAGTGTCTGGAACGTTCTGTAGCACGAGAACGCAGCTTCCTGATCGTCGCAGAACAACACTCCGAATAGCGCTGCAACGAACGTTCACAACACAATTAATTTAGCATTCTCGATTTCTAAAGGGCATACAAAACGACAGCCAAAAATGAACTAAATTGAACTGAAATTTCAGTTCAGTTCAGTTGCGTCTGCACAACTAAGTGAACAGCTGGCAGTTTATTTTATTCCAGTTCGCCGTTAGAGGTTAATTTAACAATATGCGCTATAAAAATTTACATTTTACTTACTTACTTAATTTCGCCATGTGTACTAAGCCAGTTCTCATTTTTCGCTTTGTATACGCCGCCAAGGTTCCTTCGGTTTTGTGTGCGCTGCTGTTCGCGCCAGTTTTTAAATAATTTACCGTGTGTATCTTTAAAATTTGTGAGTAAAAGTGCATCTTCAGTCGTTAGCGAAAGATCAACACTCGACAGTGTGACGGTGGGCGGTGTCACGAACAGCTGGTAACAAACTGTTCTAAGCCCGTGCCACGACAACCAGAAAAATGTAGTCGCCGAAAATAGAACGACCAGTGTTTCGATTATAAGCAAAAAAAGAAAGGCAAAAGACCAGTACTTGATAGAGCGTTGTTTACACGAATCAGCTCATGTCCAAAAACGCTTTACAATCTGGGAAGTGGCAGCTGATTGGCGTGAGCTAATGACGCTGCAGCACATTGCAGGCCTATACGGCCATTCATTGTCCGCTCCGAAAAAACGCAATTGCAACAGAGTGCGTAAGCCTAAGAATGGCCGTTCAAGGTCATCCAAAAACGTAATGTATTCTTCTCTGCCTCGCTGCAATGGAAGTGTCTGAAAGTGAACGAAAAACCAACAAACTCGTAAACTCAAACTCGGCACACTCTGCGCTGCGAAATATATTATGTTGGCATCGTTCTTAGAGCATGTCATTCTGCTGTCAATTTGCACGAAGATTGCCAAAAGATCTCCGACAAAATGCCGAAAACTGTCGATACCGTTAACAACAATTGGCCAGCTTTGTACAGGCTAAAAACCTGTACTGGAGGACTGCCCCAAAATCGACAGGGCCCACAAAACACCGTACAGCAGACTGCAGTCTAGTGCACAACGAGCGGCCGCTGGTCGGAAGTAATAATCTACAGTGTATATAGGCCTACGAGTAAAGATCATTGAACGCTATGAATAAAACACGACCCGAGTGAGTTCGCGCGGAAATAAAAGTCAGCACGACTGAAGGCGCGACAGAATAATCATGATTTTCAGTTAGAGCTTTGCATCACGACACTGGCAAAAAAGCGACGGAATGGCACAGAAACATGCATTGCAAACGCTCTAGTCAGAACCAAAATCGGTATTTATTTTAGCAAAAAATAATAACGACAACAATAATGACTATTGTACGAGTTTTGTTACAGTTGACTTTCCGCATTAATGGGCATTTTATTTTACACATGTAATTTTGACACATTTATGATGCATTTATCCCAGAATTAAACAATAAAAATGACAATGATGTAATTACCCATTTACCCACGATACAGCAGCAAAAATACCTACCATTATTACACTTATTATATCGCTACACTACCTTGTAAAATATAAATATCTAAAAACATACAATATCTGCAGATGGACAAAAGGTTTAATGGTAAATTTTTGAAGTATTTAACATAAATGTTAAAATATAAGTTACAGTAAATGTCAAAAACATTGTAGAACATATTGAACATTTTTTTCAAATAATGTGAACTATTTTACTGTGCACTAATTTACAATGTACACTAATGCTGGTTGTTGGCTGCAAACTTGCTCAGTTAACTGCATGAGCATACAGAACAATTTTTTTCAATTGTGCGGCCCTACAAGCTGCACACTATTTTTGAAAGATAAAAACTTACTTTGTAGCTACACCTAAAACTTTTTGACACTTATTATAAGTTGTATTTAACATTTTACTTAGGCCCCTAAGTAATTGAAACGTTTATTACTCGACCTTATTACTATCTGTAGATATTATACGTCTTTGGATATTTTTATTTTACAAAGTAGTGTAACGACATAATAAGCGTGGTGTGCATGCCATCGAGTAGCACATTTTTTCAGCATCCACTGGTGTTAAATTGTGAAAATTGGTCAATATTTAGCGAAAATATGGTACTTTCGTACCATAGCTTACTTTTTTGGCCCACCCTGTACACGTGCACGACGTGGTTCTACGTTTGCTTCATGTTTGCTTCACTGTAGTCACTAGTCATTAGTAGTCGTTGAGGCAACAGCCCAGCTTGTTTCAATAGCAAACACGGTCTGAAATGCACTTAAAAGCCAAAAGCATGACGTCGCTTTATATTGACATCATGACTGCTTGCATTGAAGTCTGCGGCTTCCTGGTTTTACTCCTAAAGCAAGGTTTCTATCCAATCCTTGCAGAGTCGCCAGGATTTGCTAAGAGGGAGGGCACAAAACTAAGAAAAAATATTTTAAGGATGACACACAAAGTATTAGCTTTGGCATGACTTCAAAACAAATTCTAAAACAACTGGAAGCCCATTGCCCAGAGCTGGCGACGCCAATGTTTCCATCCAAGTTCGACGTAACGCAATAATAGACAGCACTTCTAGCACAGAGTTTTCGCTGCTTGTGTCACTGACGTTTGTCGAGTAAACCTACTTCCTTGCTTTCGTTGCGTTCGTGGTGCACTTTAATGCCTCTTTTGCTGCATTATCCGCATTGCGTGTTTTGCGTTGGACGCTTGAAACCGGGATAAAAGCTACAACGAGTAGCGACGTATCGACGTCGTCGCCATGTCGTCATATTGTTCGTTTCACCCGTCATCCATTAGCAGTCTGCAAACCGTTTTGTATTTCCGCCGAAGTGTGTCGATCGCAAAATTTCTCCTCCGCAATGCGTTCGCGATTCCGTCGTGTGTTTCCGCGCGTATAGTCTAATGTTTCAAAATGCGCCGGTAAATTTTCGTGTAAGCTTTTTAAAGCACACACAGCGGCAGAATGGACAATCGGCTTGTAAAATCGAGTGAGCAAAAATAACAAAAATCGGAGACCAGGCCAAAACAAGTTATTCGAGAAAAGGATAAAAAGTGTGATTTAAAAAACGAAATTAGAAACAGTCGTCACATTTGCTTTTTTATCACCTGGAACAATTGCAGATAAATACCAGTTTTTCAGAACAATACTCTACTAAAGTAAAAATATGCAAACTTAAATGCCGATCTTTTTCCTTTATACCGTTTTTGGTGATGAGTGTTTTTTTCTACCTCGTAGCGTGTTATTTCTCTCACCCCGTGCATCAAAATGTCTTTGATGTCCAAACTCTTGCTTATTACTTTGTCTTGGTGGCTTGGTGATGTAACAGTTAGAACGTTTGAGTGTTTAAACTTATGACCAACAGTTCGTGGGTTTCAATCCCGGTCGGCTAGCTATTAAGACGGTTACTTAACAATAAGTAACTGTAAGTAGATAAGTAGATAAGTAGCTGTCTGTCTGCAGACAGGTAAACCATCTCGGTTTATAACCAACGTCAAAGTTAACTCAACCTGCGAGGTACGTAAATCGAGTACTGGCTTGCTTGGCTCTTGTTAAGATGGAACGTTTTACTGTGTCGTGTGACAGGTAACATCGTGTGATCCAATATGGCAGGTGACGCTCTGCAGTTCTCAGATAAGTGACCATTAAGAGCTAGAGTTAACCTTTAACCTTCAAACCTCAAACCCAGCTTCAAACCCAGTGGATCCTAGTATCCTATAGCGCAGTCTTCTGCCCAGTGGTGTTTCGTTTCCCGTCATGACATCGTTCGTTGCTCAGCAAGCGCGCGACGTCGCATAGGCGTAATACTCGTATTTCGCCGTAATGACGTTATCTGCTACCGACAGTCGCCGCTCACGGCAAGCGTCGTCTGGCGAGCGCGACACGAAACCGCACACACACCGAGTTCTAAACGTCGCACGAACTGTATCCGCTTTAGCCACTTTGCGGGAGCAATCTGCCACGCGATGCACTGTAATATCAACTCAATTTTTACCCGCACCGAAGCAAACGTTTGCGTTTTCTGGTCGATACTTTCCTTCGATTGTCTCTTGGCTGGCGAGCTGCAAGCTATATAGCGACCCTTAAATTTAGAGAGCATGTCTGTGGCTGTCTGCGTCCCTGCGTCTGTTTGCCACGCGTCTGTCCGCTGTCGGTCCGTCTGCTGTTCACGTACTGACGAGCTGCGTGCTTTTGCTTTGCATGGCAGGTCGCGAGCACGTCGTCTACCGGCTTGTCTGTTTGTCTGCCTGTTCGTTTGTTTGTCTGCTAAATTTGTGTAAAAGTTACGAACAATCTTTGATGACGATTTTGGTAATGTAGGGTGTGGTAAACCTGGGATCACACGTGTGGTTAGACTTTGGTGGCGATCCAGATCACAATCCGAATCCAGGAAACTTTCAATCGATACAGTAAGTTACCATTGCCTTATTAAATCTGCTGTATTTACCTGGTGCTAAAATTTTTTTCGGAAGGGGGAGAGGTCTGAGATCTCTGATCGCTTCTACACGGTGAAAATACTTCTTCAAAATATTCTAACAAAACATGATTGTTAGTTAAGTATTCTTAGCTAGTCGTGACGTAACAATGACGTGATAATGTGTCACGAGTACAAGCTTGCTTTTCTCAATGGGCGCTGTCAGTTGCCACCCTGCTTCGATGGTGTACTTTATCTGGTTCACTGATGAAAAATGTTCATTGTATCAGCACTAAGCAACATGGGGGCATGAAATCAGGCGTCGCAATCCAAGAACTCAACCATTTTGTAAGCGGTGTGTGCTGGTGCACTATCTTGCTGAAAGGTGTAAAAGTCAAGCATCCCTACAAGTGTGAGTCAGTGATGGTTTTGGGCGTTTTTTGCGGCGGCAACGGTAAAACTTAAACATGTTGTCATCAGTGAACCAGATGAAGTTCACCATCGAAACATGGCAGCCATTCAACAACTGTCAGCAACGGTTGCAACAAGCAAGTTTGTACTCGTGGCACATTATGACGTCAGTATTATATCATGACTAGCAAAGAATATTTAACCAACAGCCATACTTTGTTAAAAATTTTGAATTAGTATTTCATCCGCTACATCTGTTAGAAATTTCGCATAAATTGATGAACATTTGAGTATATTATGGAAAAAAGAAAAAGGGTGCTTTTTTAATGAAACACCGTGTATAGCTGCAGTTCTGCACACACGGTAATCGACAAACGGCCTGGTGGGCGGGGTGGAAAGCAAACACACTATTTCTCACCCACCCAAATGTTATGGGTCATGCGTGGCTTCCCCAACACTGCTAGCTGTGGTCACTCACAAAGGCCGAGTAATAAAAAGAAGTTGTCAATCACGTATATAAGAAAGCCGACCAATGGCGACTGGCAGGGATTGGTCGCTGGCGGTCGGCGAGATCGGAATAACGATATTCCGGGAAATAATGCGCTGACCCGACCTCTGGCGAACGATTGCGAAAACGAGCGCAGTCGCACACTAACTGCGATTTATCCAAGACCTGTCGGAACCCGTCGCAGACTAGTCGGTCGGTCGTCGGTCGCTTGACCGGGCGGTCACTCTGTGTGTTGTGTACCAGAGGCATTTCGGTTCATTGAAAATTTTAACGTTATGCGCTATATACATGTATATTCAAGTTGTGCTTACTTACTTACTTCTCCAATTAATTTTAGTTCGTATACAGTTCACTGGATGCTAATTGCAGTTCTCATACAGTCTTAGTTAAAGACGTAATTGTAGCTTTTTCGTAGTTCGTTGGAAAACAGTTTTTACCTTTATGTAGTTTTAGTTCGACAGATGCTGCGCTTGTGTATACACGGTGTTCCATTGAAAAACACCCTTTTTCTTTCTTTCATAATTCACTCCAATGAAAATCAATTTGAACAAAAGTTTTCCCAGATGTAGCAGAGGAAATACTAATTCAAAATATTTCGACAAAATATGGCTGCTAGTAAAACATTCTTTGCTGGTCGTGACGTAACGCTGGCGTCATAATGTGCTATGAGTACAAACTTGCTTGTCGCAACTGGTGCTGACAGTTGATGAATAGGTGCCCTGCTTCGATGGTGAACGTCATCTGGTTCACTAATGACAAACGGTCAAAGTTTTTACGCGCGACAGCATGTAATGCTTCGCGCGTCTTAGCCATGGCCTGGGCGTCCGTCCGTCTTTCCGTCTGTTTGCCTGTCCGTCCTTCCGTCACACTGCGGTATTGTGTCAAAACAACGCAAGCTAAGATCACGTAATCTTTACTGTGGACTGCGCCAATGACTCTAGTTTATCGTGACAAAATTTCGTGCCCGTGGGTGAGAGGGTTCCCTCAAACAAGGGTGTCAAAGAGGGATACCCCTTCTAAAAGACGTTATTTTGCCGCTATTGGCTCTTATAGTGTGAAAACGGTTGCAGACAGGTACAGACTTGCTGCACATCATAACAAGCACTGGTGACGGGCTTTTTAGATTTGTCAACATCGATAACTTTGAACGACGTTGAACCTTCAGAAGAGGTGTCTTGGTGATTTTTTTCGCAATTTTTGACTGCAGTGCACATTTCAACACTGAATTGCTACGAAATGGCTAGAGATAGACCGAGACAACATGCATATGAAATTTTCAGCATTAAACGTAGATTTTGGCAGTTCAGGTCCCGACCCCCTAGGTTCAAGTAGGCTTGCGCAGGCAAACGTCAAAGACACCTACCCCGTAAAAGTGGTTATTTTACCGCTATTGGCTGGTGTAGCGTGAAAACGGTTGCAGATAGGCACAGACATTTATCATAACAAGCACTAGTAACAAGCTTTTTAGTGGTGTCAACATCGATAACCCCAAAATGGGGGTCTTAATATTTTTTAAAATTTGTGGCTACGGCACAAATTTCAAAAGTAAATTGCGACGAAATGGATAAAGATAGATCAAGACAACCTGCAAACAGTAACTGCATGCTAGGCTGTCGTGCGTTTCATGAGCTTTGCTCAAATTACTTGTATTTTTGCTGCCACAAAACGCCCAAAACGATCACTTTTACACACTTGTGGGGATAGCTTGACTTTTACATCTTTCAGCAAGACAGTGCATCAGCACACACCGTTTGCGAGATGGTTGAGTTTTTGGATCATGAGATGCCTGATTATAATGCTCCCATGTTGCTTAGATACGATAAACATTTTTCATAAGTGAATCAGATCAAGTTCACCATCGAAGCAAGGTAGCAGCCGACAGCACCAGTTGAGACAAGCAAGAAGCAAGATTGTACTCACGACACATTATGACGTCAAATTTACATCACGACTGGCAAAGAATATTCAACTAGCAGCCACATTCTGTTAAAATATTTTGAACGAAGGATTCTTTCGCTACAACTGGTAAAAATTTCATGTAAATTGATCACCAGTCGGCTGAGTTATAAAACAAAGAAAAGGGGTGCCATTTTTCATAAAACACAGTGTATACTTAACAACCCAACCGCGACGGATTAAATTAGCAACTTCACAAAATTGTCATTTTAGGCCATTTTTCATCATTAGCTACATTAGCATAAGAAATGGTCTAGCGAAATAACTATAGATGAGTCGCACCGATACTTGTTGTCTTGTAGTAGTGTACTATGTGACTTCAGCGTTTTACGCTGAAAACTTCGGTTTTTTACATTGCCTAATAATGACTTGCATCGCAAAAGTATCGTTTCTTTTCGTTCAGCCGTTATGTTTCAGTTCGTCGCGCTTGCAGTTATTTTTATTTTATTTTGTTCTCGTCTTTTAGCCTAAAATTTTCGTTCACGTTCGTAAAACGAAGACCAACAGGCCTAATTTAAGTTTTCGTTCTCGTTTTGCCGACATTTAATTTGCATGTACGTGACGTCGTGATCGCATACTTATTGCTGGCAACCCATATAGCAGCCGAAAGACGCAAACACGTAAGCCTAACGGCGCATTGGACGTAACGGCATAAAAGCGCTGGCGAAAATTTCTACTTTGCGCTCGTGTGTCGCCTTTACGGCATCGTTTATATAGCAGTCGGTCGTTGTAACAACTGCGGGGACCACAAAACTTGCAGTGAGCCAGAAAATGATCAGCGTAAAATTAATCTATACCACGAGTGTTTATAAGCAAATACTGAAGCAGAAAATATTTGTTTTATTCTCCGTATAGTAGCAAAATTTCGCAAATGTCATGTAAGTACACCTGGAAACAAATCCAACACAAAGTATCCGTAAATTAACCTCAGCAAAAAGGAAAAAACAATTCTTAACTACATAAAAACAATATTACAGTTTTAAACCTGTTACAGTTTTAAACCTGTTGTAGTAAAAGAGTTGCAAAAATCCTAATTATGCTGAACGAATACACTTTATTTACTTAAGCCTACTAAGTTAATTTGCAAAAAAATTATCGGTAAGTTCATAAATCAGACGTTAAAACGGTGCGTATGTTTACACCAAACTGCTTGCTTTCGGTCAAAAAAACATTGTTTGTTAGTGCAGCGTGTAATGTCTTATAAACTGACGCAAGTGTTTTCGGAGATTCTGACTCACAATAAACAGCAATTTCAATTTGAGAATGAAATTTATATAGCGCAATATATCACGAAGCATCTCTATTGCGCTGAATACACTAATATGTCGCGAAAAGTGCAGTCTTAAAGCCGCGGCTACAGCTACTGCTGCAGAGCGATAGATCACGGAGTGTGGACATCCAGCAATGGCTTTCAAGACGTTGGACCCCCAACAGCGAAAAGCGCGAAACAATAAGGAAGTGTCGACTGGCAGATCTCTCATGTCCACTCCCGCGATTTCAGTCGTCCCTCAGATGCTGCAGGTCGATTGACTGCATGTAAAAGTGATAAAAACCGGTAGGCTACTTACTGTTGGTCTGTGTCTGCCAGATGGCGTCACTGAGTCCCAGGCAGCCGGCGAGCACGTAGAACATGGCGGGATCTCGTCTGTTTGGCGTCCACCAGGCGAGAGCCAGTAGCAGCGCGGCGTTAAACGTCGCGCCGGAAATGACGACATAGACGCGGCGGATGTGAGTGGCAGTCACTTGACCAACGACCAGCGACGCTACGGCGCTGACGGTCCCGTACGCGACGACGACGTACCCGATACGATGTACGCCCAGCGCACAGTTCACATACGACTGAAACGTTACATTACAACATGGCACTGCACTAGAGATTTCTTCGAAATGATAGTGTGCTAATTTCTAGTGCGCTATATAAATGTTCACATATTATAGTGTACACATTAGAACCAGAAATACAGATCAACTAAAAGTTTGTGTTTGCTTGATTGTCTGAGTTAATAAATTTATTGCAAGCAAAAATTTTCCAATTTTTCGTCTGGCTAACGTTTAAAAAGTATTTTTTGGAGAAAATGTCATGTACGTACACCTAAAAACTGCCATCTGAGGAGAAATAAGAAAATTTTGGCGTGCAGTTAATTTCGAAGGTTAGAAATTTCATCGAGCCTAACTGCTCAAATTTTATTTACCCGAGTTTCTCAATACTACTACTGAAATGTCATATGTATTGCATTCATATTTCGTTTATTCATATAACTTATTGTTTTATGTCCTTTCTTTAAATCTGGATACTGTAGAGGGGAAAAAGAACGAGAACATTTATTTGCCACATACGCAATACTGTGAAAAATGTTACGAGCCCGCATCACGCTGGACCAATAAATGGATGGCACCATTAAAGGCAAAAACATCGTTGTGTGGGCAATATCGCTTACCGTCAGTCAGTCAATCGACGCTGGCAGGCTGTCATTAGAACACGTCGTATAATTGCCTTGTCACTCGGCAGTCGGTGCGATGGACGGCGGGCATTATCGTTCCACGGTGACAGCAGCAGCAGCAGCAGTGTGTAATACTCGTATATCACGTCGTGACGATTATGGTGACGACCAACGCACTGGCTGAGTTTTCAGATGCACTTTGCGCATTATTATTCCCAGTCGCATGCGTAGCATAAAGAAAAAGACACATAAGCTAACTCACTTCTCCCCGCTCCCGGACAGTTGGCATTTAGGACAACTGCCACTTGGTCCACTACACGGCGATGTAATTTAAACAAAAAGGGGCGCCGAGATCGAAACATCGGGGCGCAAATGAGTGAGTGTAGGCCTATCCGATTCCATAGACAACCAGCGGATCCGGATCTTAGTGTCCTAAGCTCTCTCAACGACGGTTTGGTTAAAAACAAGTTTCTGTGCATTTTGAGCTTAAGAAACGCATATGATACGTAGCAATTTGGCACTTTTGTAACATTTAAAACGTCGCAAATGTATAGCTTGCCGCCGTGGACAGAACAAGAACTACGTCTAAAATAAGTGCCGGGACACCTTGCCGGACAGCACCGGCATAAATTGGGCCGTGGTCTCTGCTAGCGGTATCGACGCGTGTTCTTGTATTCGTGAAAATGATGAAAGCACGGCTGCTGGTTTGTAATCGATATATGCGATGTGAAGTCTGCCGTAACTGATACGTAAGCCTACACTGTATGTTCGTCACGGAATTAGTGCAACTAAAAATGCCGTGCAATGACCACCGATTACAGACCAAAGTGGATACATGAAACTGGATGGGACTATGGTCAGAACGCAGACTATCGAAATACTTAGATTGTTCTGGCACAGCAAAACATTTCACTCCAAGTGTTCAGAAAAGTCATTTTAAATACTAAAATTTTAGAAAATCTCTTCAGTTTCCCGCTTGCTGCTTCCCTTTAAAAACTCCTTCCCTAGACTCTATGACGGGCCTCGTTCAATGCGCACGCCGAAGGTAGCTTATAGATATGGCGTGGTTACTGATCGAGATCGGCTTTCACAACGCTGCAGTACTATTACGCAGAGTGAGTCGATTAGACAACACCGCGGAGTAAAAATATATTATGACTATGATGTCACATGCGCCAGTATAGATCTACGCATGAACCCCTTGATTGCTAATGAATTACGCGCCTCTTCGGCCATATCTGCAGAATGGACGACAGCAGAAAGATAAAGACCCTGGTGTTCAGAATGATGGATGGTTCAAACAAAAGAGGACGGCCTCACCGAGAATGGTCAGCTGACATTGAGCAGTGGTGTGGGGCAACCCTGCAGGAGTCAAGCCACGCTGCCCTAGATAGGCAGCGGTGGGCAGCGATAGTAACAATGGCGTCAGACACCAACGGGCGTTGAGCCCACGGTTGTCGATGATGATGATGATGATGATCTACGTCACTTAGCAGTGCACTGACCCTTAACACCAAGCGCCGCTGTATGCAAAAAATGTAATCGTTAATGCTCCATGAGATCAGGCAAGTGCAAACTTTCATCTGATCTGTAGCAGCATCCAGGCTTTTATCAAGACTATCATATGGGTAAGTAAGTAAGGACAAGAAAAAGGGACAGCGATGGTTGAAAGCAGTGGTGCAATCTTCGAGACCAAGGTTTTGATGTCGATACGCCTCGAGGACAAAAAATGTTTTGGTTTGTGTTTTGAGAATTTCGATAAGTTCTGCTAGCAGTTACTATGAAATATTCGGTAGTGTGCAAGATAGTCGACTTTTAGTTTAGTTTTCTAAATGCAGTGACAACTGCAGTTGCCCAGTTATCGACACGCTTATGAGAAATCTATTTTAAATAAATTGATTACCGGTACATACCGGCATGCATTACGTATGTGTATCGTACAACTTAGTTACGTTGAGACAACGGCAGCTGCATAAAAGTCTTGCTCTTGGTCAAGATGTAAGACTCTTGGTCTTACATCACTGGTTAAATTGCAGCGTCATCATATCAAAGCGATTTTGAAGGTGCACCCAATTCATCTGATAAATGCAGAACCGCACGATCGGTCGTTAGCAATCAACTTGGACCTCAAGTCTACCTTATAACTTTCCTTGTACGTCTGTGCTCTTTTCTTTTACACTGTTATATAAATGGACCGTTTGGTCTGAATTAAACAAACTGATTGACTAAGTGAACTGCTACGAGCGTCTATACACATATAATGTCTCCATTTTATCATCGATCAGTCCTTGTAATTCGACGAAATAATTATAGATGGCATACAGACTTCTTCAATTATGCAGAACACCCGCGGAGCGAAATGCAGGTGGTATTACAGAATAGAGAACTGCATGGCTGCGGGTGGTACTTACTAATTAGCGTAATGCGTAAATGTCATCGATCGCCGTCGGCAAAAAATTGTCTTTTTGAATACGTAAAGTCCGCGTTTATGGCAGAAATGTGCCGATGGAATACGCATTCTACAGGGTGCGGCAGAAAAAAGTGGACCCCTAAATTTTTTCGCTGTTTTCTCAGAAACCGTTTGGGTTTTTAATACGAAATTTTACAGCTTTATTTACTAAAACCTTCTACATCTAACAGCCAAGTAAAACGTGATTCTGTTGAAAAACGACAAAGTTATAGATTTTTTAACATGACCGTTTACCGATTTTTTGGCATTTAAAAATGATCATGCTAAAAATGCTATTTAATTTTCAAAAAACTGGTTACACGTTACTGCCGATGACGCCACAGTGACGTTTTGATAAATAACAATTTGTATTGTTTATAAATTGTCACTAAACTATCGTTCCTTTAAAGCAATTGCCGTCTGCGCACCGGATTCATCTTTCAGCAGGACGGCGCGTCAGGCTCGTCAGCACACACAGCGCACAACGGCGCGCAGCGCATAAAACTGGTTGCGGGCCAGCTGTCCAGATATCATCACAAAAGACCAAATTCGTCGAATATAAACCCAATGGACTATCACGTATGGGGTGCAATGTTGGAGGCTTACTGCAAGCTTAAAAC